>Ga0209800_10001500_pt1 | contig 24049 bp, 21 predicted proteins | sample Higcelweek8metaG_FD_187174 | JGI IMG/M metagenome (GOLD analysis project Ga0209800, IMG submission 187174) | Freshwater pond sediment microbial communities from the University of Edinburgh, under environmental carbon perturbations - High... | ecosystem: Environmental > Aquatic > Freshwater >...
GTTTTCTTTCAGCTCAGCTCTTGTGGCTATTAATTCCGCTTTTGTTTCTTTCTGATCAGCCTGAGATTGTTTTGCAATGCCGATGAGGTCATCATTTTGATTTATTATGTGGAAAAATTCACCATCCACCCTATTCTCAAAAACTTCTTTTTCTTTTCGCTTAATAAACTCAATATATGAAATTAAAGTGGCATCGCTTTCTATAATACCTTTTACTTCCTCAAGCGCTTCACCTTCTATTGCCAAAGAAAGATTCTCCCCAAAAAACCCAAATGCTTTCCAAACGCAACCATCGGCTTGCTTTTTGTATACACTATTATCGGCAACCTGCGCGAAAGCCCTCGCAGCTCGCAATAACACAACTTCTTTTTCTGACACATCTAACTTGAAATTTGGCATAGCAACACCGTTATCCATTTGTAGGATTTACGAATTGAATTCTTCAAATAGAAATTATTTCTTTAAAGCGCGCACCGACCAGCAGCTAAAGCGACTTTTCGTGCTTCATCAAGCATGCGGCGCCTCGTTTCTGGATCGTTAAGGCTACGCCATATTCTCTCAGCCGGAGTTGTTGCAGGCCGAGCATATTCAGCGGTGAGATTTTCTGCCAGCCGCTGTCCTGCCTTATCGCCAATTTCAGAGTATTTCCCAATCATATTTATCTTCGCACAGCTAGAGTTCGATTTGCGCTTGATCCTACCCATTTTTACCCCCCGATAAAATCTTTTTTGTTTTTATTCTCTTTTCCTTTTACCACAAAAACACGATGGATACAAATTTAATAATAGTTTCAATGGGTTATTAACAAGATATGAATTGGATAACAGATGGTAAACGCCCCTGAAAAGGTCTGCATTTTCAATGCAAATAAACGCGGATTATTTTCTTCTAGCTTCTTCGAGATGACTTTATTCCCCCAGCCCTCAACCAGAACCCAAATCGGTAAGACGATATTCCTTTGCAGGATTTATGAGCTAGATTCTATAAATGAAATTATTTCTTAGAGCTTACACCGACCAGCAGCTAAAGCAGCTTGTCGTGCTTCATCAAGCATGCTGCGCCGTCTCGCTGGGTCATTGAATCTCCGCCATGCACTCTCCTCAGGACTCTTAGCAGGCTGAGCCTCTTCCGCAGCCAGCTTTTCTGCCAGCCGCTGTCCTGCCTTATCTCCAATTTCAGAATATTTCCCGATCATATTTATCTTCGCATTGTTAGGGGTCGCTTTGCGCCTAAGCTGCAATCTCGCGCTCGATCGCCGCAATAAGAACGGAATCTAAGGGCGCGATCTCGGGCGAGAAGCGTTCGGCAATCTGGCCAGTTTTGCTAATCAAAAACTTTTCAAAATTCCATTTAATGTCGTGCGGCGCACCGCTAAGCAAACCCATGTCGCTCAGCTTTTTGAACAATACGCCGTCCGGCTTCATAAGGGCGTCCGGTTTCGTCGTTGTGAGGTAATGATAAAGCGGATGCTGCCCCGCGCCCTTCACAACGATCTTTTCAAACATCGGGAAAGTGACGCCAAAGTTCAGGCGGCAAAAATCTTGAATCGCTTGATTGCTACCCGGTTCCTGTTCCGCAAAATCGTTGGCCGGAAATCCCAGTATGGCAAAGCCTTGATCGCTGTACAATTCATACAACTCTTCCAAACCGTCATATTGGGGCGTCAGGCCGCATTTAGACGCCACATTCACGATAAGGAGCACCTTACCCTCATACGCCCGCAAAGAAACGGGTGAGCCATCAATCGCGTTCACATTCACGTCATAGATGCTGGTGATCATAAAGCCCCCCGGAGTTTGCCTGCGAAACCCATTAAAGCGGCACAGCGTGCGTGCGCCATTTGGTCATGATATCGACGATTTGCTCTTGCTTAAAGGGTTTTCCTAAATGATCGTCCATGCCCGCCACAAGGCAGCGCTCGCGATCCGATGTCATGGCGTCAGCCGTTAACGCGATGATTGTGGTATGCCGCCCCGTGCCAGCTTCGGCCTCACGGATTTTTCGCGTAGCGGTATAGCCATCCATTTCCGGCATCTGGCAATCCATCAAGATCAGATCATAATCGGACTCTCGCGCCATCAAGACGGCCTCAACCCCATCGCACGCCGTATCGACACTGCATCCGAACTTATCCAGAATCTTCGTCATCAGCATACGGTTGATCGGCATATCTTCAACGACCAGAACGTTGAGATCTTCAAAAGAGGTCACGCATTGCATCGTCGTGCTTGTGTCGCCCTGCAGCAGCTTGATTACAGTGTGACGCGTCACAATGGGCATGGGCGTATGCGCGAGCCGCCCGCTGAGCAGCAGTTTTAAAACCGCTTCCATTTGATCGGGATAAAACGGCTTCACCAAAAAACCAGAGATGCCGTGCGCCGCCATGCGTTCAAGCGAGGTGTATCGCCCATAAGCCGTCAACATAACGACGAGCGGTTTTTGCGTCAGGCTAGGGTCTTGCATCATGTCGCCACAAAACTTCATGCCGTTATCAGATCCGAGCTTATAATCGAGAATGATAAAATCATAAGGCGTGGCCGCACGTTTCGCGTTTTCGAGCCATTGCGTCGCTTCACTGATCGTCGCGGCCATATCGCAGTGCAGCGCCATTTTCTTCAAGCTATCGAAAATGATCGAGCGGCTTGGCGCATAATCATCGACGATAAGAACGCGTCGGGCAGTTAAAGAAACATCGGGCAAGACTTGCGTATCATTTTCCTTTGTCCCGCGTTTAACCTTGATTGCATAGGCAAAAGATGAGCCTTCGCCTTCCTTGCTCGTCACCGTAATTTCCCCACCCATCATGTGAACAAGATGCTGCGAGATGGCAAGGCCAAGACCTGTCCCACCAAACCGACGCGTGGTTGTTTCTTCGCCTTGCGTGAACTTTTCAAAAATGTAACCAAGCTTATCTTCCGGTATGCCAATACCTGTATCTTCCACAGAGACATGAAGGATCAGCGAGTCTTCTGTTTCATCACTGGCCGCTAGCCGAATATGCACATGACCGCGCAGGGTAAACTTAATCGCGTTGCCAATCAGGTTCATCAAAATCTGCTTAAAGCGCCCTGGATCGCCCATCACATAATGAGGCATACCCTCGGCAAACGATACAATCAGCTCAATTCCTTTTTCTCGCGCTTTGATCGAAAGCACATCGGTCACATCACCAATAGTGGTGCAAAGATCAAAATTAATTGCCTCTAATCGCAATTGCCCCGCCTCGATTTTCGTGAAATCGAGAATGTCGTTAATCAGCTCTAAAAGCCCTTCGCCGGACTGATAGATGATTTGCGCCCAGTTTTGCTGCTCTTGCTTTAACTCCGTATCCAAAAGCAATTGCGACATGCCAAGCACCGCGTTCATCGGCGTGCGAATTTCATGACTCATGTTGGCAAGAAAATCGCTTTTCGATCTATTGGCCGCTTCGGCTTGGTCTTTGGCCGAAGCCAGCTCAGCGACAGGCTTGGCGATCGTACGCCCCAAATAAAGCCCGAGCCCAAGCAAAAGCAAAATCGGCCCCAAGCTAATCAGCGCCCAGTCCTTAATCGCGGCATCAAACGCCCTATCAATATCGTCGGTATAAAGGCCGGAAACAACAAGCCACCGCCAAGGCTCAAAGGGGCCAACATAGGCAATTTTGGGATACATGACATCGCCAGCGCCGGGCTTTTTATATGCATAGCTCACATAACCGCCGCCCGCATGGCCGACTTCCAAAAACCGGCGCGTAAAGGCGTGACTATCGCCTTCTAGAAACGTCAAATAAGATTTGCCTTCTAATTGAGGATGAATGCGATGAACTTGGATGAACCCATCATAATCAATCACAAAAACATAGCCGCCTTCGGCATGCGCTAAAGCGCGGATAGAATCTTTTGCACGGCTCTTCGCTTCTTTTTCGGTAAGCAACCCTTTTTGAGATTCTGTTTGGTAGAACGCGGCAAGACTTTGCGCCTCTTCAACCGAGTGCCGTACAGCCATACGTCGTTCGTCCATCATCGATGTCCGCACGCGTACAAGGCTCACACTAATCAAAAAGCCCATAATCAAAACGCAAAGACCGCCAAGCACGGCAATCTTCGTCATGATCCGAATGTCTTTGATTTGAACGCCCATGAGATGCCCCGCGAGAACTTAAACAAAAGCGTTTAAGGCTGAAGCACACAGTTAAAGCATAGATTTCTTCACAAGAAGTTGATGCATGCGCCCGGATGGGCGCCGCATAACCACGTAGGTTATTAAAAAATCAGGGAAATCTATTACGAACCTGCGCCCGGAACGCGAACGCCACAACACACAACGGCGTGAGATGATGGCGTTTGGGCTGAGAGATTCATCATGCTTTCAGCCAGCTGGTTCAATTCGCAGCCTTCCGGCGTTTGCTTGCGAACAATTTCAGCGAGGCTCACGCGCTCGTCGCAATCTGTTAACCCAAGCAGCGTTTGTTCCCACGCCGCCTTTGCTTTTTTATAACGAGGGCTTCCGCCACGACCGGCTTTAATTTCTTCGAGCGCGACCACCCCATAAAGGGCAGCTTTATCGTGAGCGTTCGTAAGTTTTTCAACTCTTTGAAGAGAAATAGCAGACATAAGGAGCCTCCGTTAAATAAAGTCTGATCGTTAAATACCGTTTTGCTGAAGCAGCTCGCGCATGGTCTTCAGCTCGGTCAAAAGCGTTTCCATCTCGCGACGAACGCCGGAGGAAAGCGTAACCGAAGGTTTGGCCAAAGTTGTAGCCGCCACAGTTTGCGACACGTTTTGCACAGCAGAAGCCGGACGCGAAGCCGTCGAAGGACGAACAATCCCCACCCGGCCCGTTTCTTTCAAAAGCTTCTGCACACCGCGGATCGTGAATCCTTGATTGTAGAGAAGCTCTTTAATATTCGAAAGCAGCGTTATGTCTTCTGGGCGATAATAGCGACGACCGCCGCCACGCTTCAGCGGGCGAACCTGTTGAAACTTGCTTTCCCAGAACCGCAGCACATGCTGAGGAACGTCAAGATTCGCTGCGACTTCGCTGATCGTGCGAAACGCATTCGGCGCTTTGCTCTCACCCGCGCGCGCTGCGCTCAAAGACCCTTCGCCGAGCGCGGTGCTCATGCGTCACCTTGCTCGGAGGCCTCAGCCGACCGTTGCACGCGATTGACCTTGTCCTTGAGAACATGGCTGGCACGAAACACCAAAACGCGGCGCGGCAAAATCGGCACCTCTTCGCCTGTTTTGGGATTACGGCCAATACGTTGCGCTTTTTGGCGCACTTGGAAGCTTCCGAAAGAGGAAAGCTTGACCATATCGCCGCGCACGAGCGCCAAGCTGATCTCTTCCAAGATCGTATCGACGAGCTGAGCGGAATCGTTACGCGATAGGCCGACTTCCTGATAGATGGACTCGGCAAGTTGAGCGCGGGTTACGGTTGTCTCGGGCATGGCGTCACTCCGTTAATCAAGGTTGGATAAACCCTAGTACGCAAAAGCCGAGTCGTCAAAGACTAAAGAGAAGGCATATCAAGAGGATGTACAGCGGCCCTGAGGCGATAAAAAAGGCCGGAGCGGCATCGCTGCTCCGGCCCTTGGGGATTTTATCTCACGCCTTACGTGCCCGCGTTCAACTTATTGGTCACTGTGGTGAAAACACCGGTCAGTTTGTCGCCCAACAGGCCCAAAGCCGTCACAATCGCCACGGCGATTAAAGAAGCAATCAAGCCGTATTCGATGGCCGTCGCGCCGGATTCGTCTCTTAAAAAATTACGCATGGTTCTTCTCCTTTGTTAAAAGATCGATTGGCGGAAGCCGACCGACATCTCCTTTTCCCTACAAGAACCAGTGTACCGGAATCGCGTTAAGATTTGATGAAGCAAGCATCTATTTTCTTCTTTATTTTCAACAAGATAATAGGTTTAAATCCGTACGGATTTCCATCGAATTTCGATGTATTTTCAAACAACCACAGGAAAGAAACAGCCCCACCAACGCCTTTGCGCAAGGATGGACGCGTGCGCCCGTGAATGATAGGCTAAGCTAGCCTCTTCTCGGGAGAGAAACAATGAGTGTCTCATCCCTACCTTTTCTTTCGTTTTTCTTATCTGGCGCACTGGCGCTCGACAAAACGCCTGCGCTTTGGGATGAAACGAGTGAAAAAGCAACCTCCTATGGCGATCTGCGCGACAGCTTGAAAAAACTCGCGCCCTATTGGCGCGGCCCAGCCGCGGGTCAAGAGCGGCGTGCTTTGGTTTTATGTGCTTTGCCTCGCACGGTGCAGGGAACGATTGCCATGCTGAGCGCGACATTGGCTGGTCACGCTCTTTTATTTGTCGATTCCGATGCCTTGCGCCTCGCCCCTTTTCTGGCTGCTTACGAGCCGGAATGGGTCGTCTCAACCTCCATTCTTAAACCGGGCGACTGCTATGACTTGGTTGAATGGCCTTTGGACAGCTTAACCTTATGGCATCGCGCGTCACCCTCACCGCTTACGATTCATCCCGATCTTCTTTACCTTTTCCTCCCGCCGGGGCCGGAAGGCAGTGTAAAAACCGTGCGGCTTTCCTATAACAATATAGCAAGCAACCTGATCGCTAGCGCCGAGGCGCTTCACGTATCAAGTGAAGATCGCGCGCTACTACATTTGCCGCTCTCTTATTCCTTTGGCTTTTCGGTTCTCGCGCTGATGCTGGGCGCAGGGGGAAGTGTTTTCCTAACCGAGCAAGACATCAAGAGCCGCCCCTTTTGGGAACAAGCGGTCGAACGAGAAGTCACGCTTTTCCCCGGCACGCCGTTTCATTTCGATTACATTGTGAAGGCTGGCCTTGAACACCTTCATGTGCCGCGCATCAAAACCTTTTGGCAAGCAGGCGGACGCATGCCCCCCGAACGTGTGACCGACCTTTTGCGACAGATTACAGAGCGTAAGGGCACATTCTTCATCTTGTTTGGTCAAGTTGAAGCCTCGCCACGTATCGCCATTTTGCCTTTACATGAATACCCCGAAAAATGCGGCTCCTCCGGTCGTGTACTTCGCGGCGGGCATTTTGAGTTCAAAGAGGAAGAGCTAATCTATCATGGGCCCAATGTCATGATGGGGTATGCGCACAGCCGGGCCGATCTCACACGCGGCAATGAGATGAAGGATGAACTCGCCACCGGGGAACACGGGGCCATTGATGAAGATGGGTTTCTCTTTCTTAATGGAAAATAAGTCGCCTCTTTCCTTTCTTTTAAAGATTTGGACGTACAGTTCATCTGAAAAAGAAGCGAGCCTCTGCCCTAAATTGCTCCTTCCAGCTTTGTAAGTTCCTTTGTGAAAGTTGTGTCATGGGTCCTCTTGTCCGCCTCCTCCCGACTGAACAAAAGACAACGCCCGAAGCCTTAGCCGCGGTCGCCATCGAAACGATCATGGCGCCCATTGGCGTGGCCTCATCTGAAGCGGTCGCCTATTGCAATGAACTTTCCCATCATCTTCTCACCGAGCCGCGCGCACGCTCGTACCCTTCGCTGCAAGCCCTTGGCTTTTGGCTTCGGCCCGGCTCCATCGTCAGCATGATCCAAGAACATCTTTCCGCGCCCGAGGCCACGGTGCGCGCTCCGCGCGGCATCGTCTTTCAAATTCCGCCGCGCACCATTGACATTCTGTTTGGATTCACATCGGCGCTTTCGCTTTTGGGCGGCAACGTGACGATCCTACGCTTACCGGAAAACCTCAGCCCCGAGCAAGAGCTGCTGCTCATCATGATCCGCGAAACCCTCACAAAATGCCCGGATTCCATTCACAATCGCCTGCTCTTCATCCGCTACGGCAAAGACGACACAATCACTTCGGCTCTTTCAGCCCTGTGTGATGCGCGGATGGTTTGGGGAAACGACGAAACAGTTATGCATCTGCGCTCAATCCCCCTTCCGCCCTTGGCACGCGAAGTCAGTTACGCCGAGCGCTCCTCCGCCGCAGCCCTTAACGCTGAGCGTTACTTAGCTTTGAGCGCGCCAGAAAAACAACAACTCGTCCGGGCTCTCTTCAATGACATTTATCTTTTCGATCAAATGTCATGCGCCTCACCACGTCTTATAATCTGGGTCGGCGAAAATGAAATGGCCGCCAGCGCTGCCGACGATTTTTATCCACGATTAGCCGATCTTGCGGGTGATCAATATGGCCACCCCGGCGCAGGCGAAAATTTGAGCAAGATGAATGCGCATTATTTGGGTCTGCACGATCTTAAACTGGAATCGACAACGACCTATAATGCCGCGCTGACCGTCATGACTCTTGCCGGATGGACGGGGCTTTCCGCCTATAAAAAATTACATTTTGGCTATGGCCTCTTGCTTAGCGCCCATATTGATCAGCTGCGCGACCTTGCCTTTTATGCTGAGAAACGGGACCAAACACTGGCCGTTTGGGGCTTTGGCCCCGATGAAACGCACGCCTTCGTCACGCAATGTGGCGGACGCGGCTTTGATCGCATCGTGCCCATCGGCCAAGCGCTAGCCTTCGACCCCGTCATGGACGGCGCAAACCTGTTCGACATCTTGACCCGCCTCGTTCAGGTGACGGTGTAAAAGAAGAAGGGTTCAGGGGTCAGGATTCAGGGGTCAGGGAAGGAGTTCCCACCCCAAAACCGTCCGTCCCCCACGAGCAACGGTAGGTCGTACGGCAATCTAGAGTCGTTTGAATGAACGCTTGTTCTTATGGCCCTAGATCGCCACGGCGCGTTGCGCCTCGCGATGACGAGAAGGAATAAACGAGGAAAATCCCTTCCCTACTCCCTACTCCCTGAATCCTGAATCCTGACCCCTGAATCCTGACCCCTGCCCCCTGCCCCCTGAATCCCGTCTTCGCACAACAAATAAGAACATTCCAAGAACACCATTACTTGTTCTTCTTTTGTTTTATTTTAAAAGCCAAGTCACCACCCACAAAAACACACAAATAATTCTCCTTTTGCACAGTTTTCTGCATATATTCCCTTGCCTTCCCATGCATTCCCATGGTATCCCATAAGGGCCCAAACGAGCTCATCTTGTCAGATGGCCCGAAAGGTTTCTAACCTTCTGTTTTATCGAGGCTTTGCATGGCCGTATTCCTGTCCAGTTTTGTCAATAATATCGACAAGAAGGGTCGCGTGTCGGTTCCTGCCTCTTTCCGTGCCGTTTTGGGTTCTGACGCGCCGGGCATTGTGGTCTTTCGTTCTTTGCAACATGAAGCGCTCGACGCCTGTTCGATTGCGCATTTGGAAGTGCTGAGCGAAAGCCTCGAGAAACTTGACCTCCCCCCCGAAACGTTTGAATTGATCGAAACAACGATCTTCGGCGGCTCGGTTCAAATTCCGTTCGATAGCCAAGGCCGCGTTTCCCTGCCCCCCGCTTTAGCCAGCGCTGTCGGCATCACGGATGAAGTCGCCTTTATCGGGCGTCGCAAAACATTTCAGATTTGGAATCCCAAAAAGCTCGCCGCCTATGACGCTGCCGCACGCAGCGCTGCGCGCGCCAATGATGTTTCGCTGAGCAAGATCATCGCCCAAGCCTCCAGTCTGCGCGAAGGGAACCTTTAAGCCATGACGCAAGGCGCTCAGGCCCATATCCCGGTTATGCTCAGTGAAGTGGTGGAAGCCCTCGCCCCACGCGACGGCGGCATTTACATCGATGGCACCTTTGGGCGTGGCGGCTATAGCAGGGCGCTTTTAGATTCGGCCCAAACGAACGTGATCGGTATTGATCGCGACCCCACAGCCATTGCGGCAGCTCAAGTCCTCGTGGCCACCTATGGTGACCGGCTCCAAATCCTTCAAGGCACCTTCGGCGACATGCGCGCCCTGTTGCAGGCAGCGAATATCGATGCCGTTGACGGGATCGCCCTTGATCTTGGCGTTTCCTCCCCGCAATTGGACGAAGCGGAACGCGGTTTTTCCTTTCAAGAAGACGGCCCGCTCGACATGCGCATGAGCCAAGATGGCCAAACCGCAGCCGATCTTGTCAACCATGCGAGCGAAAAAGAGCTCGCCGACATCATCTACCTTTACGGCGAAGAACGCTTTGCCCGCCGCGTCGCCCGCGCCATTGTGGCCGCACGCAAAGAAAAGCCTCTCACCCGCACGGGTGAGCTCGCGTCACTCATCCGCTCAGTCGTGCCGCGTTCCAAAGACGGCGTTGACCCCGCCACGCGTACCTTTCAAGCCCTTCGCATCGCTGTCAACGACGAGCTAGGTGAATTGCAGCGCGGCCTTGAAGCCGCCGAAATGCTTTTGAAACCCGAAGGCCGGATCGTGGTCGTTGCCTTTCATTCGCTAGAAGATCGCGTGGCGAAAGAATTCTTACGCAACCGAAGCGACTCGGCGCCGCACAGTTCGCGTCATGCGCCGCAAACATCAAAAGCTGTCAAGCCAACATTTCACTTGATGACTCGCAAACCACAAGTACCATCCGCAACTGAGATCGAAGCGAATCCCCGCTCTCGGTCAGCCCGCCTACGGGTTGCCGAAAGAACATCCGCCCAGATCCCCACGGAGAATGCCGTATGACTCGCGCCTCAATGATCCTGTTTTGGTTTTCGCTGACGATCCTTGTCAGCTTAGGCCTGTATCACACTAGCTACCGCGTTGAGGAGCTGGGGCAAAACCTGCGCACGCTCAATCGCGATATCGAAGCCGAGCAACGCAGCATCCATGTGCTCAAGGCCGAGTATGTTTTTCTAACCGATCCGTCGCGGATCGAAGAAGTTTCGCGCAAGCACCTCGCGCTGCAACCGACCAAGCCGATGCAAATCGCGAACTTGAACAAACTCAAATACCTCGTCCCCACCCGCATGGAAGCTATGAGCGGCACCGTTATTCGCTCTTCGCCGATTGCCAGCTTAAATCCAGGTATGGCGCATCACAAGCCGCAGCCCGTGGCCGAAGAAACGGGTCGCGTCAATACACGCTTGATCATTCGCAAAGCCGCCAGTGCTGGACAAGCCGTTGATCACGCGCTCACCATGGCGAACACCGACGACCAATCTTACTCTCTTGCGACGTCCGGCGATGAGCCATGACCTCGTGGCGCTCGCAAGGACGCCGCAGCTCATCTCTCCAGCAACCAAACCTTCCGGGGTTGTCTGGCGCTTTTAGTTCGCAGCAAAACGCCAAATCATTGCGCCGTTTTTCTTCGCCCGGCGAACAAGCTTTGGGGCGCGCGCGAAGCCGTCTGACCTTCGTCATTATCGCCTTTAGTTTGTTCTTTACCGTTGTCTCTGGGCGTTTGACGATGCTCACGCTAGGCAACGCGCCGCAGGAACCCGAACAAATGAAGGCGCTTTCCGGCGAACTTCCCGTCGTTTCTCGCGCCGATATTGTGGATCGCAACGGCACGATCTTAGCAACGTCATTACCGACCATGTCGCTCGTGGCGGAATCGCCCAAAGTGATTAACCCCAAAGAAGCCGTCGAAAAACTCGCCAGCGTCCTCAAAGATATCGACAAGAAAAAACTTTTGGCGGAACTGCTAGACGATAAACGCTATTTGACGGTCTACCGTCGGCTTATTCCCAAGCAAGTTTACGAAATCAATCGGCTTGGCATTGCGGGTATGAGTTTTGTACCCGATGAAAGCCGCATCTATCCTTCAGGCGAAGTGACCTCGCACGTTATCGGTTATACGGACATCGACAATAACGGCATCGCTGGTCTTGAAAAGGGCCTAAACGATCGGCTGGAAAGAAGCCCCGACCCTATCAGAACATCGCTCGACATTCGTCTGCAAACCATCATGCACCGCGAGCTAAAGCAAGCCTTGGTCGAATATCAAGCCATCGGCGCAGCAGGGATCATCATGGATGTCAAAACGGGTGAAATCCTTTCGCTCGTCTCCCTGCCCGATTTTGACCCGCAAGAACCAGGCTCGGCTAATAGCGATGCGCTGTTTAACCGCGCAACGCTTGGCGTTTATGAAATGGGTTCGACGTTTAAAATCTTTAACACCGCAATGGCGCTCGATTCAGGATTAATCAAACCCGCCGAACGGTTCGACACGCTTCACGCCATTGAAATCGGCAATAAAAGCATCCGCGATTATCATCCAGCCAAACAATGGCTCAACGTGGCAGAGATTTTAATGGTGTCGTCCAACATCGGTTCAGCCCGCATGGCCGAACGCGTGGGCACCGAGCGGCAAAAAGCCTTTCTCTCCACACTCAACCTAACCGAAAAAGCCTCGCTTGAGCTGCCTGAGATGGGTGCGCCGATTGTCCCCTCCACAGCGAGCTGGGGGGAAACGACGACCATGACCATTTCCTTTGGTCACGGCATTGCCGTTAACACGATCCAACTGACCAGCGCGGCCAGCGCTTTGGTCAATGGCGGGATCAAAGTCACGCCGACCCTTTTAAGACGGGAAGAGCCGCCAGATCCAGACGACAAGGTTAACAGGGTTATTTCACAGCGAACTTCGGCTCAAATGCTCGCGCTTTTGCGTCTCGTCATCAAAAAAGGCACGGGGTCCAAAGCCGATGTCCCCGGCTATTTGGTAGGCGGGAAAACCGGCACTGCGGATAAGCTTAAGGACGGCAAATATAGCACGAATGCCCGCGTTTCTTCTTTTCTAGGGGTTTTCCCGGCGGCCGCGCCGCGCTATCTTGTCTATGCGCTTTTGGATGATCCGAAAGGCACAGCCAAAACGTACGGCTTTGCAACAGGCGGCTGGACGGCAGCGCCAGTAGTGGGTCACGTCATCAGCCAAATTGGCCCGCTCCTCAATCTGCCGCCAGTTGAGCCGGATGTGATGGCAGCGACTGAATATCAGTTGCTCCGTCCGCTTGGCAGCGAAGTTTTAGACAGTTTAAAAATAGGGAATGAAGCGGATGACTATGCAGCTGTCGAATCTAATAGCACACATTAAACACGCGAAGCTGACCGGTGATGACCGTGAGCTCGCAGGGATAACCGCTGACTCGCGCCAAGTGCAAGATGGGTTTCTATTCATCGCCGTGCCCGGCACGCAGCAAGATGGCAGCACCTATATTGCCGAAGCGCTTGCGCGCGGCGCGGCCGCACTTGTCGTTCAAGACGGGATTAATCCAGCCCTTCTCCCGGCAGGCGTTCCGGTTGTGAGCGTGCCGCAAGTCCGCGAAGCGCTTTCCGCAATCGCCGCCAAGTTTTATCCACGGCAACCGGAAACCATTGCCGCCGTCACCGGCACAAGCGGCAAAACATCCACTGTTCAGTTCACGCGTCAATTGTGGGAAAGCGCGGGCCATGCGGCAGCAAGCTTGGGCACATTGGGTTTAATCGCGCCGGGAATCAAACGCTATGGCTCGCTCACAACACCTGATCCCATCTCGCTGCACAAGGCTATTGATGAAGTCGCTGGCGAAGCGGTCACACATCTGGCTATAGAAGCGTCAAGCCACGGCATCGAACTTCACCGGCTTGACCATGTGAATCTTTCTATGGCCGCCTTTACAAATCTTTCACGCGATCATCTCGATTATCACGAGACGATGGAAAAGTATCTTGCCGCCAAGATGGGCTTGTTCTCGCGCCTCCTCAAACGAGGCAGCCCCGTCATTTTGAATGCTGACATTCCCGAATATGAAGTCCTCAGCACCGTCTGCGAAGCACGTGACCACAAGATTTTCAGCTTTGGTCATGACGGCAAAGAGTTGACGCTTCTGGCACATTCCTCTGCCCCGCACGGCCAAGGCTTACGCTTTGAGCTTTTGGGCCGCCCCTATGAGATGGATTTACCGCTCATCGGCGAGTTCCAGATCTGGAACGCCTTTTGTGCCCTTGCCTTAGCAACAGCCAGCGGCGAAGACCCTGATAAAATGGTCGAAGCCCTCTGCCACCTGCAAGGTGTCCCCGGACGGCTTGAATTGATCGGCAAAACAGCTTCGGGCGGCACAGTCTTTGTCGATTATGCGCACAAGCCAGCAGCCATTGAAAATGTTCTGACCGCCCTGCGCCCGCATGTCACCACAACCCAAGGCGCTAAATTGCACATCGTCTTTGGCTGTGGCGGCAATCGCGACAAAGGCAAACGCCCTTTGATGGGCGCTATGGCACAAGCTTTGGCCGATAAGGTCATCGTCACCGATGACAATCCGCGCAAAGAAGAAGCGGCGACCATTCGCAAAGAAATTCTGGCTGGTTGCAAGTCGGGGCCGAATCTGCGTGAAATCGGCGATCGCGCGAAAGCTATTCAAGTCGGCATCGAGTCGCTCGGATGGGGCGATGTCCTTGTGATCGCTGGCAAAGGCCATGAAGAAGGCCAAATTGTCGGTGACACAATTTTGCCGTTCAGTGACGCTAAAGTCGCGCGCGAAGCGATAGGAAGCTAAAAGCATGAATGGTACGTGGCAAGCTGAAGACGTTTTACGCGCTGTGCGCGGCCAATCCTTGCATGCGCAAGATTGGACGGCCCGAGGCGTATCCATCGACAGCCGCACGATTCAACCAGGCGATCTTTTTATCGCCATCAAAGGCCCCTCGCTCGACGGCCACGCCTATGTCCACAAGGCCTTTGAAGCTGGAGCCAGCGCGGCGCTTGTCGAAAAGCGTCCGCCGCAAGTTGCGGAAGATATGCCGCAAATTTATGTCGAAGACACTTTTACCGCGCTTCAAGATTTAGGCCGTGTAGGCCGGGCGCGCAGCGCCGCTAAAATCATCGCCGTGACGGGTTCAGTCGGCAAAACCAGCAGCAAAGAACAGCTGCGCCTCATGCTGAGCATGGTCAAAGATACCTATGCGACCGAAGGCAGCTTGAACAATCATTGGGGCGTGCCGCTTTCGCTCGCGAGACTGCCGAATGATGTAGCCTATGGCGTGTTTGAAATCGGCATGAACCACGCGGGCGAGCTTGGCCCGCTCTCGCGTGAGGTCAGGCCGCACGTAGCGCTTATCACCAATGTCGAAGCCGTTCACCTTGAACATTTTGTTTCAACCGAAGCCATCGCCGACGCAAAAGCCGAAATCTTTTTAGGCATGGACCCGGCGGGCATTGCGGTTCTCAATCGCGACAACCCACATTTCGCTCGCCTTTTAGCTGCCTCGCGCACACAAGGGCTGAAGAAGACCCTCAGCTTTGGCCGCGACCCGAAAAGCGATGCGCGCCTCCTGTCGCTGACCATGGATGATGAAGGCACAAACGTTGAGGCCGTTATCCTTGATGAAAAACTTAGCTTCCGCATCGGTGCGCCCGGCGCACATTTGGCGATGAACGCGCTTGGTACGTTGCTCGCCTGCGCGGCGGCTGATGCCGATTTGGAAACCTGCGCCGAAGCGTTGGCGGCCTATCGCCCGCCGCAAGGACGTGGCACGCGGCAAAAGCTTTCTCTGCCCGAGGGTGAAACCTTCACGCTGTTCGACGAAACCTTTAACGCCAGCCCCGTCGCCACCCAAGCCGCGATCTCGATTTTAGGCCAAACGTCGATCGGCCCCGAAGGCCGCCGCATCGCCGTGCTTGGCGATATGCGTGAACTTGGCGCCTCCGCTGTCGCCCTGCATATGGATCTAGCCCGCACGCTTGTGGAAAACAAAATCGATATGGTGCATAGCTGCGGCGAACTGATGTCGCATTTACGCGAAGCCCTGCCCGCCGCGATGCGCGGCTATCACCGCGAAGACAGCAAGGCGCTTGCGCCGCTCGTGGCCGAAACGGTTCATGCTGGCGATGCCGTCATGGTCAAAGGCTCGCACAGCATGCATATGGAATTCATTGTGGACGCCTTGCGCGACCTTGCCCCCGCGCGCGAAGCCACACGACAACGCGCAAGTTAACTCCAACAGGCCTCACCAGCTCATGCTTTATCTTTTGCTTTCCCCCTCCGCGCAAAACTTTATCGCGCTTAATCTGTTTCGCTACATTACCTTTCGTACAGGTGGTGCGATCCTGACGGCGCTGACTATTTGTTTTCTGTTTGGGCCGCCGCTCATCCGCTGGCTACGCGCTAAACAAGGTGAAGGCCAACCCATCCGCGAAGATGGCCCCGAAACGCACTTCAAAAAACGCGGCACGCCGACAATGGGCGGGCTTATGATCCTTGTGTCCGTTGTGGTCAGCACACTGCTTTGGATGGATCTTTCGAACAAATACACCTGGACGGTTTTAGCCGTCACGGTTTGCTTCGGCTTGATCGGCTTTGCTGACGATTATCAAAAACTCACGCAGCATAATACGCGCGGTGTGCCTGGAAAAGTTCGGATTTTCCTGCAAACGCTCGTCGCGGGTACAGCGTCTTGGTACATTGTGACCACAACCGGCGGCGATCACGCCACAACCTTGGCCGTGCCGTTTTTCAAAGACTTTTTCATTCCGCTTGGCGGCATGTTCTTTGCTTTTGCAACGTTCGTGATCGTGGGCGCGAGCAACGCGGTCAACTTAACTGATGGGCTTGACGGTCTAGCCACCATTCCTGTTTTGATCGTGGCTTTATGCTTCGGCATCATCGCCTATTTGGTTGGCAACGCGATGTTTGCCAATTATCTGCAAGTCATCCACGTCCCCGGCGCTGGCGAACTCACCGTCTTTTGCGGCGCTTTGGTCGGCGCTTGCCTTGGCTTTTTGTGGTTCAATGCGCCCCCGGCGCTGGTCTTCATGGGCGACACAGGTTCGCTCGCGCTGGGCAGCTCCATTGGCACGGTCGCGATCATCATCAAACATGAGATTGTTCTGGCCATCATCGGCGGCCTGTTCGTGATGGAAACCGTTTCGGTTATTTTGCAGGTCGCCTCGTTTAAACTCACGGGCAAGCGCATTTTCCGCATGGCCCCGCTGCATCATCATTTCGAAAAAATGGGTTGGTCTGAACCGACGGTTGTTATTCGGTTTTGGATTATAGCCTGCATCCTGGCCTTGGTCGGCATGTCCACCTTAAAACTGCGTTGAACCATGATCCCGCTTCCCCAAGCCAAAGATAAAACCTATTTCGTTCTCGGCCTCGGCAAATCAGGCCGCGCCAGCGCCGCCGCGTTGACCCGTTCCGGAGCCAACGTTCTAGCTTGGGACGACAATGAGCACACACGCACCAAAGCCCTCGCGATGGGCTACGTTTTGTCCAATCCGATGCGGATGGAATGGAAAGGCATCACAGCGCTTGTTATGTCACCGGGCATTCCGCTAACCCATCCTGCGCCGCATCCCGCCGCCGCCTTGGCCCGCGCGGCAGGCGTTCCGATTATCAGCGATATGGATTTGCTTTTTACCACCTGTCCCGCCGCGACCTATATCGGCATCACGGGCACAAACGGCAAATCAACCACGACGGCGCTCATTGCACATATTCTGGCCAACAGCGGACGCAAAGTTCAAATGGGCGGCAATATCGGCACGCCCGCTTTGGCCCTTGAGCCACTGGACGCGGAAGGCTTCTACGTTCTTGAGCTTTCGTCTTACCAACTGGATTTGCTCCACAGCAACCCACTCAGCATCGCGGTTCTTTTAAATATCACGCCGGATCATTTTGATCGCCATGGCGGTTTAGCTGGTTATATCGAAGCCAAAATGAAGATCGCCCGGACAAGCGAACCCCAAACGCTTATCCTTGGCACAGACGAACCAGAAACGATCTCTGCCTTTGAACAGCTCAAACCGCGCACAACCCTGACGATCCAAGAAGTGTCGAGCAAGCATGATGTCGCGCAAGGTCTGCGCCTCAAAGAGCACAAGCTTTACATGACGAATGGGGACGAACCACTTGATCTGAAAGATTATGCAGCACTCCCCGGCCAGCACAATGCACAGAATGCGGCGGCAGCTTACGCCGTGTGCAAAACCCTTAACCTAGCGCGCACGCAAATCGAAGAAGGCATGGCAAGCTTCCCTGGTCTTGCCCACAGGCAGCAGCTTGTTGCCGAGAGCGATGGCGTTCGCTTCATCAACGATAGTAAAGCAACAAATGCCGATGCAGCCAGTAAGGCTTTAGCCTGCTATGAAAGTATCTATTGGATCATCGGCGGGCGCCCTAAAGCCGGTGGACTTGACGGGCTTGAAGCCTTGATGGGCTCGGTCGTCCACGCCTTTTTGATCGGCCAGTCTAGTGAAGCTTTTGCGCTGTGGTGCAAAGCTAAAAATGTGCCCTTCACCTCTTGCGGCACACTTGATGTCGCAACTGAACAAGCCGCCGCAATGGCTTGGGAAGATAAGAGAAAAGGTGCTGTCGTCCTTTTGTCTCCGGCCTGCGCGTCATGGGACCAGTTCAGCTCTTTTGAAGAACGCGGCAATCATTTTGAAGCCCTTGTTCGCGCCCTCCCCCAAAGGAAGTAAGCATGCCCCCAGTCTCCCGCTCCGATCAAACGATTGTTGGCCGCTGGTGGTGGACGGTTGACCGCTGGATTCTGTTTGCCATCCTTTTGCTGATCGTGCTCGGCATCCTTTTGATCCAAGCCGCCACGCCAGCCGTGGCCGTCAAACATGGTCTCAGCAATTTCTATTTCGTCGAGCGGCATCTTATGATGCTGGTGCCAGCGCTCGCCATTATGTTTGGCATCTCGCTTTTTCCACCGCGCAATATCCTTTGGCTAAGTATGGGCCTTTTGGTCGCCTTTCTCCCCTTTCTTGCCGGAACGCTTTTCTGGGGGAGTGAGATTAAAGGCGCGACACGCTGGATTCAGTTGTCAGGTTTTTCCTTTCAACCCTCAGAGTTCGTCAAGCCTGTCTTTGCCGTCGTAGCCGCATGGCTTTTTGCCCGGCAATGTGAGCGTAAAGGCTTCCCCGGCTTTGGGATCAATGCGCTTTTTTACCTTTTGATTACCCTATGCCTTCTGGGGCAGCCGGATATTGGCATGACGGCGTTGGTGACCTTGATTTGGTTTGGGCAATATTTTCTGGCAGGCATGCCGCTTTTGCTCGCCGGTGTTTTGCCCGGCATTGGTTTTATGGGCCTTTTGGCAACCTATTACATCTATCCGCATTTTGCCTCGCGCTTTGATCGGTTTATCACGCATAGCGGTGATACCTATCAAGCGGATTTGGCGCTCAAAGCCTTTTCGCACGGCGGTATTTTCGGTACCGGGCCGGGCGCTGGCACCGTTAAAATGATGATTCCCGACGCGCATGCGGACTTCGTTTTTGCTGTCGCGGGTGAAGAGCTGGGGCTGGTCGGGGCCCTGTGCATTGTCGCTTTGTTTGCCTTTATCGTCCTGCGCGGCATATGGCGCGTACGGCATGAGAATAATCTCTTTATTTTGCTGGCCGTTAGCGGCCTTTTAATCGAGTTTGGGCTCCAAGTTGCCATCAATCTCAGCTCAACCTTGCGGCTCATGCCTGCCAAGGGCATGACCTTGCCGTTTTTGTCCTATGGCGGCTCATCGCTTTGGGCCATGGCGCTTGAAATGGGCATGCTTTTAGCCCTGACGCGAAAAAGATACGGACTCTCGGACGTATGAGGCTTTTCTGCCGCCTCCCCCCTTGCCCCAAGGCCTGAAAAGAGGTCTATTGGGGGCCTCATTCTGGCTTTGTTTCCGAGGGTTCTTTCATGAGCGACGCGTCGCCCCTATTCCTTCTTGCTGCTGGTGGCACCGGTGGTCATGTTTTTCCGGCTGAAGCGCTCTCGCGTGAGCTTTTAGGACGCGGCGCACGCGTCGCGCTTGTGACAGACTCACGCGGCCAAAAGTTCAGCGATGAGCTTGATGTCCCTGTCTATCACGTCCGCGCCAGCGCTTTGGGCCACAACCTGTTCACCAAGGCGCTCAGCGTCGTCCAAATGGGCATCGGCGTTTTGCAAGCCGCGCTCCTGCTGCGCAAACATAAACCAGCGGCTGTGGTCGGCTTTGGCGGCTATCCCTCAGTCCCTCTCCTTTACGCCGCCGCACGTTTAGGCGTGCCCGTTGTCTTGCACGAACAAAACGCCGTCTTGGGCCGCGCCAATCGCGCCCTTTTGCCGATGGCCAAATTGCTCGCGACCTCTTTTCCGCAAGTGTTCGACATTCCACCACAAACGAAAACGCGTCTTGTGCATACGGGTAATCCCGTGCGTCCGGCTTTTGCCTCGCTCCGCGCCACGCCTTATCCGTCCATTAGCGATGAAGGCCCCATACGCTTGCTCGTTCTGGGCGGCTCACTTGGCGCGCAGATTTTCTCGCAAATCGTGCCCAAGGCCTTGGGGCTTTTACCGCACCATCTCCGCGCACGCCTTCTGGTGACGCAGCAATGCCGCGCCGATGATCTCGAAACGGCCCGCGCCGCTTTTGCAGGCGTTGGCGTCGAAGCGGAACTGTTGCCCTTTTTCAAAGACGTGCCGGAACGCATGGCCGCCTCACATCTCGTTATCGGTCGCTCAGGCGGCGGCGCGATTGCGGAACTCACGGCCATTGGACGACCTTCAATCCTCGTGCCGTTCCCGCATGGCCACGCGGGCGAGCAGATGAAAAACGCCGAAGCGCTCGCCGGTGCAGGCGGCGCATGGCTCATTCCGCAGCAAGCCTTTACGCCCGAAGCGCTGGCTGTCCGGCTTGAATCGCTGGTCTCCCTGCCCGCCTCACTCATGCAAGCAGCCGCTGCGGCCCGCGCATGGGGCACGGTGGTCGCAGCAGACCGCCTGACCGATGCCCTTTATGAAGTCATTGGCCAATCACGTACCCCGCTTGAAACGCACGCGCTTCACAACCCCGACCAATCCGGCAGAGAAGCCTCGTTGGCCCTTTCCACACGAGAGTTTTTTCAATGACGACAACAGTATCCTTTCCCGGCCTCGCTCACGGTTTTGGCCAGCCCTTTAGTCCGCTCAGCGTCGCGCTGATTCACTTCGTCGGCATCGGCGGCATTGGGATGAGCGGCATTGCCGAAATCCTCCATCGGCTTGGCTATAAGGTGCAAGGCAGCGATCTGAGCGAAAACGCAAACGTCAAACGTTTACGCGAAAAAGGCATCCCTATCACCATCGGCCACAAAGCCGAAAATCTCGGTGAAGCCGCGTTGATCGTCATTTCCTCCGCCGTCAAAAAAGACAATGTGGAAGTGCTCGCCGCCCGCGCGGCGATGATCCCGGTTGTGCGCCGGGCCGAAATGCTCGGCGAGCTGATGCGGCTCAAATGGTCGGTCGGCGTCGGCGGCACACATGGCAAAACCACAACAACCTCGATGATGGCGGCCCTGTTCGACGAAGCGGGCCTCGACCCCACCGTCATCAACGGCGGCATCATCAACGCCTACGGCACGAATGCGCGCTTAGGTTCTGGCGATTGGATGGTTGTAGAAACCGATGAATCGGACGGCAGCTTCACCAAGCTTCCCGCCACGATCAGCGTCGTGACCAATATCGACCCCGAGCATTTGGATCATTACAAAAGCTTTGAGGCCGTGCGCGAAGCTTATCTGAAATTCGTCGAAAACATTCCCTTCTACGGCTTTGCCGTTTTGTGCATCGATCATCCCGAGGTTCAAGCGCTTATCGCGCGGGTGCAAGATCGCCGCATCGTGACCTATGGCTTTTCGCCGCAGGCGGAAGTCCGCGCCGTGAATATTGAGGCCAGCCCCGATGGCTCGCGCTTTGACGTTTTGCTCACAGATTACAAAACGGGTAACGTCACGACGCTTAAAGGGTTTCACCTGCCCATCATTGGGCGACATAACATTCAAAACGCGCTGGCGGCTTTATCCGTTGGCTATCAGCTTGGTTTCCCCGAAGCTGCTTTGTACAAAGCCATCGCTTCGTTCGAAGGTGTTAAACGCCGCTTTACGCGCACGGGCGAAGTGGACGGCATCACGATCATCGACGATTACGGTCATCACCCAACGGAAATCGCCACAACGCTCAAAGCCGCGTTGCAGGCCAAAAGCGAAAAGGGCCGCATTATCGCGGTTATGCAACCGCACCGCTATTCCCGTCTGGCCAGTTTGTTTAGCGAGTTCTGCACCTGCTTCAACGATGCGGACGTCGTGATTATAGCCGATGTGTATCCGGCAGGCGAACAGCCCATTGAAGGCGCAGACCGCGATTCCTTGGTCGAAGGCTTGCACGCGCATGGCTATCGCGAAGTTTATGCACTGCCTGCACCGGAAGCGCTGGCCGGAATGATCGCCAAACTCGCGAAACCGGGCGATTATGTGATTTGCCTTGGCGCTGGCACGATCTCGAAATGGGCCAACGCTTTGCCTGAAGAGTTAAAGCGTCTCAAAGAAAGCAACGCATGACGGAAACGCGCCCCGCCCCGCTTTTTGAAGAAGGCTTGATCGCCCGGCTGCCCGAGGTGCGCGGTCAGTACACGGCCAATGCGCCATTGAAAGACAACACCTGGTTTCGCGTCGGCGGCCCGGCGGAGGTTTTGTACAAACCGGCTGACAGCGAAGATCTTTCCTTTTTCTTGAAAAACCTCTCGCCCGAAATATCGTTCGTCCTGATGGGTGTCGGCTCAAACACGCTGGTGCGTAGCGGCGGCGTGCCCGGCGTAGTCCTCAAGCTTGGCCCGTCTTTCAGCGGCATCACGGTGGAAGGCGAAACGCTGCATGCCGGGGCCGCCGCGCTCGATCTCAACGTCGCCCGCGCCGCACGCGATGCGGGTTTGATGGGTATGGAGTTTCTCTCCGGCATTCCGGGCACACTGGGCGGCGCGATGCGCATGAATGCCGGATCGTACGGCAGCGACATCAAACATATTTTAGAAACGGTCACGATTGTCGATCATACCGGCACGATCAAAACCATCGGCGCGGATCAAATGGCTTTGTCCTACCGGCAATGCGATGCGCCCGCTGATTGGATTTTTCTAGCGGCGACCTTACGCGGCAAACCGGGCGACAAAGAGGCCATCGCCGCACGCATGAAACAGATTCAAGCCGAACGCACGGCCTCACAACCTATCCATGAAAAAACCAGCGGCTCAACATTCGCCAATCCGCCGGGTGCCAAGGCTTGGGAGTTGATTGAGGCGGCGGGCGGGAGAAACTTGCGAATCGGCGGGGCCGTCATGTCCGATCAGCATTGCAATTTCATGATTAACACCGGCGCGGCAACCCCTGAAGACCTTGAAACCTTAGGCGAAGAAGTGCGCCGCCGGGTCAAGGAAAAATCAGGCCTTGAGCTTCGCTGGGAAATTCGGATTATCGGCATTAAGCAAGAGAAAGGAACTACGTCATGACCCAAAGCAAAAAAAAGGTCGCCGTCCTCATGGGCGGCTGGTCCTCCGAGCGCGAAGTTTCGCTCGTCAGCGGCGGCGCTGTGTGTAAAGCACTGCAAGAACTCGGCCATGATGTCCGCGCCGTCGATGTGCAGCGCGATGCCGCCGGTCTTGTCCAAGCTCTCACGCAGCAAGTCGGCGGGAAGCCCGACATTATCTTTAACGCGCTGCATGGTCGCATGGGCGAAGATGGAACGGTGCAAGGCGTGCTTGAGTTCATCGGCATTCCTTATACGCATTCTGGCGTTTTGGCCTCAGCCATCGCGATGGACAAACCGACGATGAAAAACGTGGCCGTCGCGCATGGCGTGCCCTGCGCCGAAGGCGTTGTGGTGACGCGTGACGATATTTTGGCCAAAGGCTATCCCCTAAAGCCCCCCTTCGTCATCAAGCCGACAAACGAAGGCTCTAGCGTTGGCGTGCGGATTGTCAAAACAGAAGCGCAGCAACACACCATTGAAGAAGATGGCTGGATTTATGGCACGCGCGTTTTGATCGAAGCCTTTGTGCCGGGCCGCGAGCTGACCGTCTCCGTCCTTGGCGACAGCAAAAATGCCAAAGCGCTTGCCGTCACAGAGCTGCGCCCACGCACGCAAGATTTCTATGATTACACAGCCAAATATTCGAGCGGCCAAACCGACCATCTTTTGCCCGCGCCCGTGCCAGACGACTTAGCCGCCGAAGCCAAACGCCTGTCTGAAATCGTCTATCGCGCTGCCGGATGCCAAGGCGCGGCGCGCGCTGATTTCCGTTGGGATGAAACGAAGCCCGGCGTGGAAGGGCTGATCTTTCTTGAGCTGAACACGCAGCCGGGCCTCACCCCGCTTTCGCTTTTGCCTGAACAAGCGACCTTTGTCGGCATGAGCTTTACCGATTTAATGACTTGGATTTTGGATCACCCCACATGCCCCGCGTAATAAGGAAAAAGAAAAAGCCCTTACGCGGCAGCGTTCGCCAAACCGTGGCGTCGCCA
>Ga0209800_10001502_pt1 | contig 23991 bp, 12 predicted proteins | sample Higcelweek8metaG_FD_187174 | JGI IMG/M metagenome (GOLD analysis project Ga0209800, IMG submission 187174) | Freshwater pond sediment microbial communities from the University of Edinburgh, under environmental carbon perturbations - High... | ecosystem: Environmental > Aquatic > Freshwater >...
CATCAACAGCATTTCTCAAACGGTAACTATTTCCCTCAATCAGCGGATAGCTGCAATAGATACATCTGTGCGGACATCCCCGTTTTGTCTGAATCGGGTAAGCGCTTTTAACGCTGTATTGCGAATAGTCAACCCAATTATCAACATTTGAAAACTTAACAGCGAGAGGCAATTTGCTGATGGATAGTCTTATTGATAAAATATCGTGTTTGCATATGCAGCCGCTGATTTTCGGCCTTGTAATTGAGGCATCGAGTGAATTAAGCAGTAATGGAAATGTATTCTCACCTTCACCAATGATACCGTAATCAGCATCAAAGAGTTTTAACAGTTCACGGGGGAAAAGACTGAAACCGGCACCACCAAGAATGATAATTCCTTTATATATGGCGCGAACCGGTGTAACAAACAATTGATTGATCAGAGGTACAAAATAGCTGGTACCGGCTTGTTTTTCTACTTCACTTGCCGAATAATCATCAATATTTCTAATGCCGATACCGATGTAGTCAGGAATGAAAGAGTTTATTTCTTCGACCAGCGATGCAGTATTGCGGAATGAACCATCAAAGATACGCACTATGTAACTTGATTTGATACTTTCAGCAATCAGGCAAAGCCCAACTGGCGCCACAGAATATGGGGTTTTAGATGGATTTGCATTGATTAAAAGTACTTTTTTTTTACTCATTTTTACATTCGTAAGTTTGCTGAATTTGTAAAGTTCAGCAACCCGGATAAACTGACACCATTCGATGCAAAACGCTTTCTTGCGCTAATAGCTTCAACCTGTACGTTATCAAATTCATGAAACAAGTTTTCAGAGAATGTTAAAAATAACGGCTATTGACAACCTATACAGATTTCATCCTGCAGTAGCAGGGAGCAAGTCTGTCCCAGTTCTCATTCTCAGCCCTGGCGCTGATTTTCACATCGTCAACAACTTTCCCGTCCCCGATCTCAATTACCCGGTCGCAGGCTGCCGCGACGTGGCGGTCATGGGTGACAATTATAAAAGTTGTTGAATATTCCCTGTTAATTTGCCTCAGCAGGTTACGTATGCTTTCACTGGTATCGGAATCAAGGTTGCCGGTCGGTTCATCGGCAAGTACAATCTGCGGTTTGTTCATAAGGGCACGTGCTATTGCGACTCGCTGAGCCTGCCCTCCGGAGAGATTTGTGGAACGGTTGTTTTTGCGGTCGGATACTCCCACCCGGTCAAGAAGTTCAGTTGCAGTTTTCAATGCTTCCGGAGTTACTTTACCATATGCGATACGATATGGCATAAGTACGTTTTCTATTGCGGAATATTCAGGGAGCAGATGATGAAACTGGAACACAAATCCAAGAGTCACACTGCGGAAATGTGCGAGCTTGTCATCATCGAGATCATACAGATTCACACCTTCAAAATGCACTGCTCCTGAATCCGGCCTGTCAAGAACACCGATCATGTTGAGAAGTGTTGACTTTCCGGAACCGGACTGCCCGATTACAGCTGCAAATTCACCCTTTTCAAATGAGAGTGATATATCTTTAAGCACTGTTGTTTTAACTGTCGAGCCGTAACTTTTAATAATATTGCTGAGTTTGAGAAAATTACCCATTGCGGATCACCTCGACAGGATTAAGTTTACCTGAGCGCCGGGCCGGAACAAAAGCAGCAAGGGTACCGGATGCTGTAGCGATAATAATTGATATAACATAAAGAGAAGGCTCAATAGACAAAGGAAACAGTGGCTTCCCGCTTGCTCCGGCTGTTCCGATGAGGAATCCGCTTACAAGTCCATAGCCCGCAAAACAGCCTATCAGTGAGCCGAAAAATCCCAATATTGCCCCCTGAATCAGAAATACGCGGCCTACAGTACTGCCGGTTGCACCGATCGCCTTCAATATCCCGATCTGGCGGGATTTCTGTATCGCCGACACTGCCAGAACGCTTGCAATACCAAGAGTTACAGCAAGCAGTACAAGTATCTGTATCATATTCGATGAACTGGACTGGCTTCTGAGTGCTGTAAGAAGCTGTGCATTATTTTCCATCCAGCTTGTCCAGCGGATATCGTTAAATCGCTCTTTGAGAAGGGAATTTATCTTTTCTGCATCAAAAACCTGCGGTATCTGCGCATCTATTGCAGTTACACCATTATCAAGACCAAGTAGCGCCTGGGAACGCCCGAGCGGCATAATCACCCATGTTTCGTTAAGTACTTTGGATTGAAGATCAAAAACGCCCTGCACTTTAAAACGATCACTGACACCGTCTGAAGTTGTAAGTCTGATTGTTGATCCCGGGCGGATTCTCAGCTCTGAAGCAAGCTCTGTACCGATAAAAACAGACCCCGGCAGAAGATCTTTTCCGCCATCAACAATACGGCCGCTTATATTGTAAATTGAATCGGCTGATGGTAAATTGACACCGCGAATAATAACAGGCAGAGATTTTTCTCCCCTGAAAATAAACCCCGCACCTTCTGCAACAGGTGTAACGACTGTAAACAGAGCGCTTTTTTCAAGTTGTGATATAACAGGTTTCCACTCCCTGATCGGACGATCGCGTGTTGAGCTTGATATAATTCGGGTAGTGGCGACAGCAGAGTCCGGAAGTAAAGAAACAGGTACAAGCTCCTTTGAGCTGCCTGTAATATGAGGCGCAGTTCCGACGGTTTTCTGAATCAGGTCTTTCTGTAAACCTCCGATAAGCGCTGACAGAAAAACCTGAACAGCTATACCGGCTGTAATACCTGTCAGAATCAGAAGCGTCTGAATCCGTCCTTCCTTCAGGAATCGCAGTGCAATTGACAGTTCAAACATTTTACCTTGATTCCTTCAGCTTGACTTTTGCTCCTGACGCCAGATTCAATCCGAAAAGAACAGTATCGCCCTGGACAAGACCTGAATTTACAAGCAGGAGACTGTTCCCTATATCTTTGACCAGAACCTCTCTATTCTCCGCCTTACCTTTACTAAACAAGAATACTGATGCAGCCCCGTCCGTCTGAATCACAAACCGTTTCTCAAGTGCAATACCATCCGGAACGCTGCCTGTAATAATCTGAGCTGAAACTGTCTGATCCGGAATGAATACATGATCCGTCCCGACAGTTGCGCATTGGACCATTATGGTTCCGCGGGTCGCATCGACAAATGGTACAACATCCCTCACAGTCGCAGAAAAAGTACTTTCAGCAAGAGCCGGTAATCCGATAATTGTTCTTTGACCGGGCTTGATTTTAAACACCTCATCTTCATCAACCTGAAGCTCAACATGAGTTGTGGTGTCCGACGGCAGAAAGGAGATGACAGGCAATGACGGCGAGACAAGTTCACCGGCGTTTACCAGAATTTTTATAACACGGCCGGATTCAGGGGCACGCAGTACAGTACGCGAAAGTTCAATTTTTGTCTCTTCAAGTGACAGCTGAGCTCCCCTTAGCTGCAAGTCAAGAAGTTCCTTCTGATGACCTCCAATCGAAGAAGCCGCCGCCTGTGCAATTTCACGGGCTTTTAATGCTACATCATAATCGCGTTTTGCCTGATCAAACTCCTGCTGTGCCACCGCGCCCGATGAATAGAGTGACGATATTCTCTCAAACTGCTTCTTTGCAGCATCTTCTGATGATACTGCCTGCTCGAGCTGAGCCTGAGCCTGGGCAGCATCAGTGAGAACAAGCTTTCCAATTGACAACATAGCACTCTTGACAGCATTCTGCTGCAGACTGACCCTGTTTTTCTCCTCATTGTTTTCAAGCGATATAAGTGTATCGCCTTCTTTTACCAGAGCATCTTCCCGTGTGTAAATCCGAACCACAATACCGCTTTTTATGAATGAAAGCGGCACAACTCTGCGACCGGCAATTTTACCACTTGCAAGAACAGTCTCAAGCACTTCCTGTTTTTTAATTACAACGTACTGTGCCTCTACAGATTTTTTACGGAAAGTTATAAAAAGAAGAACTATCATAACTATGCATAAAGCTATGATTTTACCAAAATTTTTTGTTTTTAAAGTCACTCTGTATTCCGTTCCCTTTGGCAGCAGATATTTAGCTGCCGCCTTTATTACCTGTGTAAGCTGATATAAAACTAAACAGATCTTCTCAAGACAAGCATCGTTATATCATCATGAGGAGCAAGACCCTGACAATGTTCATTTACAGATGACTCGACACTGCTTATTGCTTCTTTTGCAGATCCAAACGGACTGTCAAGTATTCCGGCAAGTTTACCTTTTGAGAACAATGTTCCATCAGGATCGCGAGCCTCGGTGACACCGTCAGTGTAGAGAAAAAGCATCTCGCCGGATTCAATGAATATCGAGTTCTGATCGAATGTTGCATCAGGAATAATTCCAACGGCAGGACCGGTTGGAGAAATCCACTTACGGACTCCGCCAGATTTACTTACAAGAGCCGGAGGGTTGTGTCCTGCGTTTATATAAGAAATCGTATTTGTTCTTGTGTCAAGAATGGCCATAAAAAGGGTTGCGTACATATAACGACCGTTATTGCCATAATGATGATTGATCAGATACTTATTTGACAACTCCACCGATTTAAGAGGATTTATGTTGCTCGCGTACTGGATTTCAGAAAGTGATCTGATCAGTGTGCGTATCAGCGCCATATACAATGCTGCGCTTACATCTTTCCCTGACACATCTGCAATTACAAGTGCAACCTGTCCCGGTGCAATTGTAAATACATCATAAAAATCACCTGATACTTCTCTTGCAGGGGAAAACGCATTGCATACCTCGTATCCAATTATTTCAGGCATCTCTCTTGGAAGAAAACTTCCCTGAATATCCCGGCCCAGTTCAAGTTCATGTTTGATTGCTTCCAGATATGCATGCTCTGCATCCCGGAGCTTCTGCAATTGATGATTTGCGGATTCAAGGGCAAGCGCCTGTTCCTGAACTTTTTTCATAAGTATAGCACCCTTGAGCGCGCTGCTTATGTGCTTTCTGAGCATTTCATAAACCATTCCGTCGCGGCATTCACCAATCTGGAATGTTATAAATCCGATCTGTTCATTCTTGAAAAAAAGCGGTTCAACAAGAAATGACTCCGGCTTGTCAATGGTCAGATGTCCAGGCGGCACAATATTGGCATTACTGAAAGATATTTCATCCCCGTCAACTTTTTTTCCGTCAACCACCATAAGCACACAGACATACTCTTTTAATGACATTGACGGATTTTTATACAATGACAACCAGCAGCTTTTAACATTAAGCTTTACAACTTCAGTTCTGATGACATTAAGCAGCTGTTTAAGGTCGTAGGCTGACGCCAATGACTGACCGGCATCCCGTAACTTTGCAGAGCGGGAATCGGCTTCCATTCTCCGGAGTGCCTGCACACGCGCAGACACGTCTGCAATACAGAGACTGGTGTTCTGAATAATATCTTCAATATTTGATGGTATATTCTGACTGAAAAATGATTCTGCCACCTGCCTCAGTACAGGGATTATCCGTAGAATCGCTGAAACATCCCCTCCTTCAGAACCGACTCTCCATACAACACTTCTGATTACAGAAATAAAACTTTCCCTGCACCCGCCGGTTAATTCATTAAAAAACGCATCTGTCAATTCATTGATATCATTGATCGTAAGTGTCTCACGGACAGTTTTATTTCTGAATGGTTCAAGAACTGTTTTAATCTCGTTTCGCAGCAGCTCTCTTCTTCCAAGATGTGTATCTGACTTGATCCTTATATTCTGCACATCTGCCGATTCACCAAAACGGTGACAGCCGCAGGACTGCCGTACTTCAAGCGCGGCAGGCAGGACAACATTATCCGGAATTGCGTGTCCCTCTATTTTGTCAATTACCATTCCGGCTGCACGTGACCCAAGCTCATAAGTCTGCTGACGAACCGTTGTCATTGACGGTATAGTATATGAGCACTCTTCTATATCATCAAAACCCACAACTATCATTTTGTCAGGAACCATTATATGCCGCTCCTGTAAAGCCTTAAGCGCTCCTAACGCCATATCATCATTCGCCGCGACAACCGCATCAAAAGAAGCACTGCATTTATCAACAAGATGTTCAATTGCATTCTCGCCTGAGTCCCGGTTGAAATCACCAGGGACTATGAGTTCTGAATGAAGTTCAAGACCATGACTTTTAAGAACATCACCGACTATTTTCAGCCGCAGCTCAGCCTCTTCATTGCCTTCAGGTCCGCGGATAAAGGCAAGTCTGCGGCATTTATGCACAATGACAAGATGAGAAATTAGCTCTTTCATTCCGGAAAGGTTGTCAAATACAACTGACGGATAAGCATGGGTTTCCGGCCCTATGCATACAAGCGGTATATCTTTGAATTTTGAACAGAATGATTCAAATTCCTGAACTGAAATAAAACTTCCCAAAGATCCCGATACAATCAATCCTTTAAGCCGCTTTGTATCAATGAGATTATAAATTGCATTACGCTGGGGTTCGTATGGATCCCATGATGATGCATTAAGAGAGCCGCCCGCAAAACACACAAGGCCATAAGCCTTCTTTTTCGCTGTGTCAGAAGCACCTATCCATATTTTGGATTGATATACTCCTGATACACTTTCCGTAAGAAAACCAATCAGCGGATAATTATCATCCATATTTTCAATACTACCGGCAGATTCATTCATAATGTAAATTTCCAAACAATTTTGTTTACCTGTTTTTCTTTACAAAATACACTCAGCAATACCTTCAGCAAAGAAAATCGGGGTTTATATATTTTTTCTATTATCTCATATTAAACTGTATACATAAATAATGATTATAATTTAAATGAGAATTAACTCATATGCCATTATTTATAAATAATAATTTTCCAGATGATATGACAAGAATGAGGCTGCATTCAGAAAAATTGCCTGAAATGCGCTCTTTCCACACCACTAAATGTAAAATATTGAGATTTAAATCCGGAATTTGACATACATACCGTCGTTTCTACTGCACGCTCAAAAATAGAGCGGCAGTTGAGGGGCATAGAAGTTGATTTCAAAGGGACAGGCACAGGGTAGTAACTTCTAAGCCCCTACTTCCGCATTTCAGAGGGGAGAGTACGGGTTGAGGTCAATGTGAGTCTTCCATTTGACCCGTACTTGAGATATTAGTGAGCAGCAGATTCAATCCGGTTCAAAAATAGTAAACATTATTTATGAGTTTTATCTAAACTATTTTAGAACTATTAATAACAATTCGCATCATCAGTTTACAAAAACCAACAATGTCCTTTTTAAACAATTGATGCAAATATCTGCCGGATATGCCATTTGCGGAAAAATTGACAAGGTTGCCATGAAACAGCATTCATGTAATTAATGCTGTCATTATCATGATCTTGACAAATTAACCAAACAGCCGCCTATAAAACTTTCAGATCAAATCTGCTGAATTATAAAAACAGAACAGATGGTTTTATAATCAGCAACACCCCTCAAAAAATGCATTTGCCCTTTGAAATCCAAAGCTGATATCACCTATGTGATATCAGCTTTATTATTTATTATATGTTAAAGATAACGGCTCACCCCATTATTACTTCAACAACTACTGTATCACCTTTTTTGCAAACAGGAATAATCTGACCGTTGATTTCAGTTCCATTTACTGTTACTGATTTTACACCCTTATTGACATGATCAGGATTTTTCACTGTGATCTTGTAAATTGCATCCCGGAATTTACGTTCAACAGAAAAAACATCCCATGCTTTTGGAATGCATGGATCTACTTTCAATCCGCCAAACACTGGCAGTATACCAAGGATATACCGTGTTGCAGCCTGATAGGTCCAGGATGATGTACCGGACAACCAGGAATTTCTTCCAAGACCAAACTGCTTATGTTCATCACCGAGGATATTCTGCGGATATACATACGGTTCACACTCGTATTCGTCAATAATATCATTCTTCTTTGCAGGATTGATCTGGTTGTAATATTCAAATGCATACTCGCCATTACCCATAATTGTTTCGGCAATCATTACCCATGGATTTGTATGAAGGAATATTCCGCCATTCTCTTTTGCACCGGGAGGATATGTTGTGATTCCACCGCTTGATGGCTCAAAACCATTGAATCCGGGAGTACTGAGCTTGATACCCTTTGATGTATTAAGTTTTGTTCTTACAGAGTCAAGCGCCTGACGACCGCGCTGCGGTGTAGCAAGTCCTGCCAATACCGACCATGACTGAGCATTGATGTAAATCTGGCCTTTGGTATTTTTCTTTGATCCCATAGGATTGCCCTGGGCATCAAACCATCTCACGTACCATTCGCCATCCCATGCATGTTCATTGAGTTTTTTTCTTATTGTCTCAAAATCGCCTTCGTACTGCTCAACCCAGTTATTATCATTCTGGAATTGCGCAAGTTCAATCATTTCTTTTAATGCTTTACCATAGAGACATGCGTTGAACATGGATTCAGCACCTGTAGGCAGATTGACACAGTCATTCCAGTCTGCAAAGCCAAGAAGCGGCAGTCCATGTGCGCCCATATTTTCTTTAGTAAACTTAAGAGCGTTTCTCAAATGGTTAAGTACAGTGTCTTTCTGTACCTGTTCACCCTTTTTACGTGCGTAGTAGGGAACTACTTCAGAAAGGAATGATGTATCACCGGTCTCTTTTATGTATGACATTACAGCGAGTACAATCCAAAGATGATCATCACCATAATATTGCGGCCGATCAGGCAGCTCATGTGCATCACCGACAGATGCTTCCATACTGAGCGGATTGAACTGATGCATCGCATTTCCCTGCGGCAACTGGACTGATAATAATTTTATCATCAGTTGTCTGCTTTCCTCGGGAATATGAGTCACAACGCCCATTACATCCTGTGAACTGTCCCGGAAACCAAGACCGCGTGTTCCCATACCAAGCTGATAATATGACAGATAACGTGACCAGTTGAATGTTATAAAACACTGGCGGGGATTATGAACATTCATCATACTGTCAACACCTGCGTCGGGTGTCTTTACTTTCATTATTGACAGATACTCTTCCCAGAATTTCTGGAGATCTTTTACCGCTTCGTCAACAACAGCTTCTTTACGATATTCATTTATTTCAGGTATGGCTTCATTAACGCTTGTTTTCTGCCCAAGCTGTGTAATAATGCGTTTCTGTTCACCTGACTTCAAAGTCCCGAGCTTATGAAGAAGTGCACCGATGTTGTCCCCGCGGTCAGCCTCGTAATTATCAAGATCCGCATTGTCAAGAGCCAGAGGATGTGCCCATGTTCCGTACTCATTATCGCCTAAAAATCTTTTACGGTCGGATTCAAATGATTCAACAGGGTAATTTGATGTAAAGTAGTTTACAGCAGTATCACGTTTCATAAAAGCATACTGTGAAAGTATACGCATTCCATTTGGCTCAGTAGTGCAGCGGGACTGCATTGTCTGAGGAACCCAGTCTGCATTTGTAAATTGTTTGAGCGCATCAAAGTGGGTATACTCAACAACAGGAATGACATCAATCTCAAGCGGTTTTCCTGATATGTTTGTAATTTTTATATCACGGATCTCAACCTGTGCATCAAATGGAATAAAAATTGTGCATTCTGTTTTCACTCCATGCATTTCAGAAATGATTCTCTGATAACCCATACCTACATGACACTCATACTTGTCGTACTTGTCAAGCGTTGGAACAAAGAATGGTGAAAAAACTTTATATTTACCATTTTCTTTAATGCGTACGTAAAGAGTTTCACCTTTAAATTCAGATGACGGAGTCTGCTGAAGATATTTTGTTATTCTGTTCAGTGACGGATCACCTTTACAAATCAGTGCTCCTCCAGTATGATCAACAAAACCGCCAAATGCCAGAGTACCTATGTAATTAATCCATTTAACCGGAGTTTTTGGATTTGTAATCACATACTCTTTCGCCGGATCATCAAAATAACCGTATTTCATTACTTATCCCTTTCTTTTTATTTATTATTAACCCATTACCGCTTCAATGACATGCGCCTTACCATCAGTAAACACCGGCACAATGTTTCCATCAATCGCAACCCCATCAACAGTCATAGATTTGATGCCTTTACATACATGAGATGAATTCCTGATGTTGATTGTATATACAGTGCCTCTGAATACGCGCTTTACTGAAAACTCATTCCACTCTGATGGAATACACGGATCAACAATCAGACCATTGAAAGATGGCCTGATACCGAAAATCCACTGTGAAATTGCAACAAAATTCCACGCAGCAGCACCTGTAAGCCATGAATTCTTTGCTTCACCATGGCGCCTTGCGTCTTTTCCGGCTATCATCTGTGAATACACATATGGTTCCGTTTTGTGGATATCACTGATATCCTCACGATATGCAGGGGAAATTTTCTTATAGTGATTGAATGCATTGTCACCCTGACCAAGAATAGTCTCTGCAATAATAATCCATGGATTATTATAACATAATACGCCTGCGTTTTCCTTGTACCCAGGAGGATATGAGGAAATCTCACCCAGATTTACATTGTACTTTGTATATGCAGGATTTACAAGTATAAGTCCGTGCTGTGAATCAAGAAATTTCCTTGCTGATTCAACGGCCTTTTCGCACATTCCATCCTCAATACCGATTTTTGCCATTACGCAATAACCCTGCGGTTCAACAAATATCTTACCTTCATCACAGTCTTTACTTCCGACCTTATTCCCTGCATCATCATAGGCACGCAGATACCACTGACCATCCCAACCGTATTTTTTTACGGCTTCAACCATTTCATCAATGTAAACAAGTGCTTTTTCTGCATCTTCTTTTTTGCCAAGCTGTTCAAGAATACTCACATATTCGCGGCCGATACTTACAAACATTCCTGCAATGAATACTGATTCAGCAGTTAATCCATCTTTATTTGTACTTGTCTGATAAGATTCATCAGGCGTAGTTGAGAAACAATTCAGGTTCAGACAGTCATTCCAGTCAGCTCTTCCAATAAGAGGCAGACCGTGGGGCCCGCGATTATTGACAACATAGTAGAACGATCTTTCAAGATGAACAAGAAGTGTCATTGCCTTTGAACTGTCATTGTCAAACGGCACAGATTCATTTAGAATTGTCCAGTCGCCGGTTTCTTTCAGATATGCAGCCGTTGAATAAATCAGCCATATGGGATCATCAGAGAAATCCCCGCCGATTTCATTATTTCCCTTTTTTGTAAGCGGCTGATACTGATGATACGCGCCGCCATTTTCAAACTGCGTTGCTGCAAGATCAATAATTCTGCTGCGTGCCTCTCGGGGCAATTGATGTAAAAATCCTGCAATATCCTGGTTTGAGTCACGGAATCCCATTCCGCGTCCGATTCCGGATTCGAAGTATGATGCACTTCTGGACATGTGATAAGTTACAATGCACTGGTACTGATTCCAGACATTTACCATTCTGTTTAGTTTTTCATCGCTGCTCTCAACTGCATACTTGTCAAGTAGATTGTCCCAGTACAGTTTAAGTTCATTAAAAGCTTTATCAACGCTTGCGCTTGTAACATACTTATCGATCATTTTCCTGGCATTTTTCTTATTTATTACACCGGAAGTTTCCCACTTGTCATTATTTTCATTTTCAGCATACCCAAGAACAAAAACAATATCCGTTGTCTCCCTGGGCTCAAGTGTGATTAATATATGATGAGAAGCAATCGGCGACCATCCATCAGCGACAGAATTCCTTGACTTTCCATCAATAACTGCTTCAGGATTATCATATCCGTTATATTTACCGATGAAACTTTCGCGATCTGTATCAAAACCGGTTAATTGACGGTTCACAGAATAAAAAGCAAAATGATTTCTTCTTTCGCGATATTCTGTTTTGTGATATATAGTCGATCCATCAATCTCGACTTCCCCGATACTATAATTTCTCTGAAAATCAGTCTGATCATCAAGTGCATTCCACAGACAGAATTCAGCATAGGAAAAAAGAGATATTTTTTTTTCTTTTTCAGTTGTATTAGTGATTGTCAACTTCTGGATTTCGCATGTGTCATTAACAGGAACAAAGAAAAGCACTTCAGCAGACAGCCCGTTCCTTACACCTTTAATCACTGTGTATCCCATGCCGTGACGGCACTGATATTCAGTCAATCCCCTTTTTACAGGTTTCCACCCTGGTGACCAGAAATCATCATTTTCTTTGATATAAAAATACCGGCCTCCATTATCAAGGGGAACGCTATTGTACCTGAATCTGGTCAGTCTCCTCAGACGGGCATCTTTATAAAAAGAGTACCCTCCTGCAGTATTAGAAATTAAAGAAAAGAAATCTCTGGTCCCGAGATAATTGATCCATGGATATGGTGTCTGGGGAGTAGTAATTACATATTCCCGCTTTGCATCATTGAAAAATCCATATTTCATCTAAAGACTCGCTTTAATTTCATACTCTTTCAAAAAAAAACGCTTCCGGTCAATTATTAACCGGAAGCAATTATTTTAAACTTTAAAGTACATTTACTTAACTGTAATTACAGTTATTGAGTACGGGGGCACACTGATTTTGGTACCTTCAGCAACTGTAATCGGCGCAGATGAATATCCCGCAAGCGACTTGCTGTTTTCCGTTGTCAATTGAGCAACTGTTCCGGACCCTTTAAATCCGGGAATGCTTATAGTCAGATTTCCTTTTGTCTTTTTATACTTATTCACAATCATTAAAGTCTTCTTACCTTTATCTTCAGAGAGATAAGTTGTGACATTTTCATCACCGGACTTTGATTCAATAAGTTTTCCACGCAGACTCTCACTTGCCATCTTGAATGCCCAATATGATGGACGAGGCACATTGTCACCATCCGGAGCTCCGGTACGAGACAGATAACCATAGTCTCCACCCTGCTCGGTCAGATCATTATGAACATCCCAGTAATCAGCATGTTCTACATTATGAAAGGCAAGTGTACCAAGATAATCTGCAACAAAAAGAGCATTTATCTGACCAAGTGTCTGAGGGCCCGGTTTAAAATCAACAGAATTCCACTCTGTCAACCATATCTCATAGTGTTTTCCAGGCGTCCCAAACTCTTCAGTCTGTTTACGGACATTTGGAATAATATCATTCAAACTCTGAGGTGCACCAAGAAGACCGGCATCGTTTTCTTCACCGGCATGCTGTGGATAATGATGAATAATGACTCCATCAGCAAGGTCTTTAACCTGATCAAAGACGATCTTATTCCAGTCACCTTCCAGAACCCATACAACTGCGCAGAGAATTGTCGGATCAACAGCTTTCATCGCTTTAATGAATTCAGCAGCTCTTTTTCCATAATCTTCCGCACTGCAATTGAATGAATGCCAGCTTCCATATAGTTCATTACCGATTTCCCATATTCTAATATTCTTCTTAAGTTCAACATTGTAATGTTTTACCCAATCAGCGGCTTCCTGAGGTGTTCCGGAACCAAAGTTCACAGTGATCATAAGAGAATTATTAGTCTTATCTGCGAAATCAAGTATCTCATCAGCATCAACCATCCAGTCCTTTTTAGCAATAATCTCTTTCCAGTGGTCATCATCTGCACGCAATCCACCGGGATACCTGATAACAGAATGATTTACATTCTTCACATATTCAAATGTTGCAGGTTTAAGAAGATCACCATCCCAGAGGGCCACATTGATACCGAATATTCCGGGGTTGATCTGTGGATTAAGAACCTTTGCAAAATCGCCGTTTACATTAAGATCAACTTTTTCAGCAACAGCCGCGACTTTTGCTTCATGATCATTTGTAAGGCGTACATTATCAATCATAAACCAGCCTGATGTTCCTTCGCCGGATGGTTTAAAATCCAAGGCAAGGATACTCTTCATGTCAAATTTACCATTTTGTATAGCCTGAGGCGGCTGATAATATGGAAATTTGTAGAATGCTTTAAATGGAACAACAACCTCGGTCCAACCCTTTTGTCCGCCGGCACTTGCTATAAAAATTTCATCACCGTCATCATTGATCTGTACGTTGATCGGCTGATAGCCTTTCGGCGAGTACATATCAAATTTAATACCCCAGTGCTTTGACCAGTCACGAAGCTCCTCCGGACTGTTGTTATCTTTGAACCGATAAACAAAATCACACCAGTCGTTCATTTTGAATGCAACCTTTGCAGCAAAAGCACCGCCATTTTTCGCATCACTCTTGACCATTTCAGCTTTAATTTCTGATTTTGGTCCAATGGATTGCTCCCACTTCTGATCAGCAGGTGTTTCAAAATTATTGATCATAAGGTCTGGCAGGCTGGATTTGAATGCTGCCCAGTAATCATCAGGATCAATATAATCGGGAATACTGTCAATTATTGACACCTGATCAACAAAAAACGATACAGGTTCACCTTCACCAACTTTATTTTCATTCTTTCCATTAGAGAATCTGATCTCATTTATCTGATTCCACTTGATATTTCCAACTACTTCGGCCTTCTTTGTTTCATCCCAGTATTTTCCAACATCCTGGAACCTGCGAAGAGGTATCATGAAATATTTCCATGATGTATCGAGCTGACCCCAGTCACCAAGAATTGTTTTAGTCTGAACCTTTGCACCATCAGACTCATCATCGAGAATACCTACATAAATCTGTTTTACACCCGGCTTTCCTTTTGCCCAGAAAGCAAGTGCCGCAGCTTTGCGATTATTTCTCAGAGCCTCTACATCAACACTGTTTCCATTACCTAATGCGAGAGTAACACCGCAATAATCACTATTGTCAAGATAACTTGCGAATACACCCTTGTTTTCAGCTGATTTTACAGGCTGTACTTTATAAGCGGTCTTTCCGCCATATACATATGCGAATCCGCCCGCAGGAAGATCATCACCAAAAATTACCTTATTATCAATTACATTCGGACGCTGTGCAACCGGTGGTGATGAAAGATCGGGCTCTTCAAGTTCATCCCAATATTTTTCTTCCGTAATAACTTTGGGGGCAAACATATCTTTCATGATAAAAATATCATCAACCCATGCAACGAATTCTTTATTGTCAGCTTTTTTTATTTCCAGACGAAATTCACCTACTGATTCCCATTGAAAATAGTTTGGCACTTCAACACGTTTCTTTGGATCCCAGTATACACCGCGTTTTCCAAAATCAGCGAGCGGAATTGAAATCTGTCTCCACTCATTTGATATGCCTCCATAATTCTGTAAAGGCAGACGAACAACAGTCTTTTTTCCGTCAGCATTTTCTTCATCAACAAGAGCAGCCCATGCAATTTCACCGCCGTTTTTACCCTTGATCCAAAAATTAAGAGCTCCGGCTGTAAAGTAGGGCCTCAGATCATAAAGCAGATTATAGAGACAAACTGATCCTCCCGAATAATCTGCAGCATTAAGATTGAACTGCATTGCCACTTCACCATTTTTTCCAGACTCTTCAGGAATAAACACCTTTGAATTATCAGGATACCAGTAAGCATAACCACCTGAAACAAAATCTTCATCAAAGAAGCGGCATACTACCTTTGGGTCAACTTCTGATTTTTTGACTTCTTTTACATTTTTTTTCAGAGGTTTAAATTGAATACCTGCAAAAGACGCAGTACTCATTGTAAAAAGAATACCGGCAAACGCCGCGAATCCTGTTTTTATATATTTGTTCATAATTATTTCCATTCACACTTTCTGGAATTGGTATCTATTTAGAACTTTACACTTAAAGAAATGTCACCGACGGTCTGTGCTACATCACCTCGGTCATTACTATTTTCTCTTGACATTTTGCCAATTGACCCGACAACACTTGCACCATCAGAAATACTCCACTCGGCACCTATTGACCAGTTGGCTAATGTTACTTTTTCAGGAGCTGTTACACCGTAACGTATAATATTTGTATAGTTATTTGTAATATTCTGATATCCAAACATCACAGCAGTACGTTTCCAGAATTTGTAATAAAGACCTAAATTTATGAAATTGGACTTGATTTCCGTATTCTTGATTGAGCCATCTTCAGGAGTTTTGGCACCTGATCCGACAAAGCTGCCTGAAATTTCAAGCGGATATTTGATAGGAGCGAGAAACTTACTGATGTCAACTTTAAGTCCGCCGCCGATCTGTGAGTATTCAACTTTTGGAAACGGATTATTATTTGTATCTACTTCGGCAGTCTTCTGCTTGAGAGACACAAGAACAATATCAGCAACTATTCCATTTTTCAAAGCAGATACTTTCAGTTTTGCATCAATACCGACACGGTTTGCTGTTGCCGGACCAAACGGATAAACCAGCTGCAATGCATCATCAAAACAGCCTTTTTTAGTCAGATACGCAAGCTCATCCTGTGTCTGAATGGAACGCCAGTATGATGTCTTCATAAAAGGAGCTTTTTTCCATCTGTTTGTATTTGCCAGCGGGCAGAATTTAAAAACAGAGTGGTAAAGTGCATCAAAAGTATTATACATATCATCATTGAACAGACGATTCTCATTATTCAGGATACGGTCCCCGTAAAATGAAGGTGATTGTGCAAGATCATTTCTGAATTTCTCATCATTCATTATGAAAGATCCTGTCAACTGTAAACCAAACATCTCACTGAATTTATAACCGACATCGGCGGTTACATTGATTGCATTACCAACTATATCAGTACTGTTCAGTTCATCTGCATCAGGGTCATAGCTTGTTGAATCGTCTTTTGAAGATGCAAGTTCGCCCTTGAGAGAAAGTGTCAGATCTTCATTTTCAATCATATTGTCAATATCTACACCACCGCGAAAAGACATAATGTTCATACGCTGGGCTGTAGTATCACGTGTTATTGAATCTCCAACCTTCTTTGTATCTATTCTGTAACTGTTTTTCTGATCAAAAATAAACACATCGGTTACACCGAGGTTTACACCCTTAAGAAAAGTGACATCAAGATTTCCTGCCAGGAAATACTTAGAAAATGGACTTTCCTGAAGAAGGGAAGTAACTTTACTCCCATTATCAATACTTGTCTGGATATTTCTCAAACGTGAACCAATAATATTAAGGTGAAATTCATTGAATATCGGTGCTATCTCCGCTTCAAATTTTAAATTTATACCCTGAACAACACGGTCATTATTTCCAATAAATAATTCTTCTTCCGCAAGTTTGCGCTGACGGGCGAAAACAAACGGCTCATTCAGAATTTCGATTTCAGGTGTATACAGAGTCAATGGAGTCAGCTGTTCTCTGAAATCTCCAACATTGAATTGAAGCATATTCTTTACATTTCCGTCAATACTCAACCAGCGTGTAAAAATCGGATTTGCAACATCAGAGAAAAAGTTCTGCCAGTTCTCGTGCATTCTGAACTGAACACGTGCTCCAACCATCTCATTTGGTCTGGCTTTGATATCAAAATCAACTGATGTATACTCATTTGATTCTGTACGGCGGTTTGTATCAGCTGCCAATGAGCCGCTCATTGTCGATGGTGTATACTGGGATCTGAAGACACCGTCAAATGATATACCGGCTTTTGATATGATATTATCCAGAGTTCTCTGGATCTTATCCAATTTGTCAGTTTTTTCTTCAGCACTTATGGTAGCTATAAAAACTACGCCAATCAGGGTTATGATTCTTCTGAGCATTTAAACTCCTTTTATTTACAGTTATAATTTCGTTTGTTAATTAGAACCACATTTTGATTTCTGCAGCGATCACAGGTGTTTCCCATGAATTGCTCTTAAAATTCACATCATCATGTTTCATCCACTTTATTCTTCCATGTAAACCTACACGTGCCAACATATCCCAGTCAAAACCAATTCCCAATGCGTAGTCACGATAGTTAATCGGTACATTGAAAAGACGGGTACCTTCATTTACAAATTGATCTCTGGCAGCAGTTCCCAGATTTTCTTCAATGTATTGTGAAGTAACCGGGCTGCCCTTGACAGAATCGAGATACATATAAGTTTTCCCGGTTTTCCAGTTTTCGAAACCTGCAAGACCAAGAATGTAAAACTTTCCTGTTACGGCAATTGCCGGTTCAAATCTCAGATATGTACCCCAGAGAAGCATATCATCCGCTTTTTCATTAAACGCAAGTGGTTTTAAAGCTGTTGACACACCATTAATTGCCGCGTAGAGACTCATAAAGAAATCTCTTGGATAGTGTACCAAAGGTCCAATGTCATAAGATCCATCAAACTCTAAATTATATGTAAATTTTCTATGTTTTGGAACATATGTCCCGGGTGTATAGATAAGGGCTGCTGCTGCTGAATCATACTTGTTTTTCCTTTTGACTATATTATAGTTTGAATCAGCCATCTCTTTATCAGAATAGGGAACAAAACTTTCATATGATGACAAATAGGTTGTTTTAAGTCCGCCAGCCATCATACCTCTTGGAAATTTATCACCAAATCTGAGAAACCCTTCATCTCCAAGTCGATACTGATATTTTGTCTGACCACCACCGTTGTTGATGGTAACATCAGAGAAGCAATGATCAACCGCATCATTACCCCACCGGCTATACGAAGAGTGAAACAGACTGAAGAGATCCTGACCATTGAGACGATATGGAAAAAAGATCACATCCTGTGCAGATTCCAATTGAAAATGTTGACCATAAGTAACTTTCAGATGTCCATACCCTGGAAGATTCGGCACAACCTGCAGATTTACACCCGCCATATTCTTGGCATATGGTGATGCTTCTGCCTGTGCAATAAATGCACCGGGTCCACAAAGGTTCGCACCAAAAGGGAAAAATGCATCAACCGGAGCGACAAATGATTTTGGAGAATAGAACCCTTTACTTATGACTGCAATATCAGCACTGATGGGCAAACCATATTTACTTTCCAATCGTAAAAACAAAGCCGGGTTAATGCCTGTTTTTGAGTGTGATTTCCTTACAACCGTATCAAATCTGTTTACATTGTTAATTACATTTGTGTCAACTTCCTTAAACAGCCAGTTTGTATCAACACGGTTTATTGCAAAGTTGCCATGAATTCTGAATTTATCTGAAATGTAGCCGCGAAGATCAATTGACGAAGTAAAATGATCTTTATAAAAAGCTTTTGAACCGGGTTTAAAAAATTGGAACACAGATTTAAACAGCCGGTTGTTTTTAACATCTTCATCATAAGTGTATCGCGCAAAATCAACTGACGGGGTAAGACGACCGAGGAGCTCATTAACGCCTATCTTTCCAAGCAATACATGACGATATGAATCACCAATACCGAGACCTTTTGATTCATTAGTCTCACCTGCATAGGCAATATCATTTGAATAATCTACATATTCACGTTCACAGTTATCGTATCTCTCGTATGTACCATACAGAAAATTGAAATACAGATTGCCGGGCAGGTTGATACTTTCAATATTTATACCCTGAAATGGTTTTTTATTCCATGCAGCACGGCCTGATTTTTCTCCTTTTGCAATATTATATTCATAATACCGGCCAATGGGCTGTTCAACTTCAAATGGCAGATATTCCCATGCAAAAGTACGCGGCTGAGACTTCCATACTGTCAAAGGTGACATTTCTGTCCAGATTAACCCACCCATTTTGAGCATGAATGATGCATTTTTTGTTCGCAATGCAAGACCCGCAGCCATATCTTCATGAATAATTACCGGTGAACCGTCTTTATGTGTCAATTGAGCGGTGGTTGTATCTCTTACCTGTTCTGATGTGTCAGAATAATCGTATTTTTTTTCATATGTACCCGGAAGTGTATTCTGAAAACCTAACTTTGAATACAGTATTGCATTTCGTCCGGCACGGGCGACCATACCAAGTCGAAAAGCGGATTCGTTTCCTTCCCATCCCTGAGAAAGATATGTTTTATCATTCTGAATGTAAGCCGGAGGTTCATCCATATTGTGAAATTGCAAACGAATTCTGGCTTCACCACTGAATGATACCGGTGCCGATCCTCCGAAAAGAAGCGTAGACCGCACCTTCCCCTCAAGATCGCTCTCGTTTAATCCCAAAGAGTCAAGCATCTGTTTTAATGCAGAGCTGTCAATGGGTGTTTCTGCTGATATTACAGAGACACTACAGGTAAGAATACCTGCGACTGTAACAATTCCTGAAATAATTTTTTTTATTGGAATCAACCAACCCTCCTTGAGAGTCGTTACTATTTTTAGAGAACACTTTGATAACTGATTTTAGTAAAAATTTACATGATTTCGGTTCAGAATGATCGTAGAACATATTGCACTGTTTTTACAACTCTTGTAAGAATCGAAAGGGGAACATTCTGTCTGGTCAGATTGCCGGAGAACAGATGGTTTGCAGACATCTGTTCTCCGCATGACAAATGTTATTCCGCTCTTATCTGACAATCCATTGTTTATGAATATCGGGAATATCATCAAGTAATGCAAGCGTATGTTCATTTTTCGGAGATAATGCAACTTCATCAGGAGTGCCCTGTTCAACAATTGCACCTTTATGCATAATGAAAAGTCTATCGCTTACATAATATGCGAGCCCGATATCATGTGTAATAAAAACGATTGTCATTTTAAGTTCATTCTTGATTTTCATAAGATAGTCAAGAATATTCGCACGAACGCATGCGTCAACCATACTGGTAGGTTCATCTGCGATTAACACTTTTGGACGCATAATGAAAATGCGTGCAAGCAGCATTCTCTGCATCTGTCCGCCGCTTAACTCAAACGGATATTTACCTTCAATTTCAGGCGGCTTAATGTTTACAGCCAACAGGGCGTTGTCAACACGCTCCTCAATTTCCTTATTTGACGGCTTTTCCTTGAAAATTCCAAAAGATGATTTTAATTGTGACCGGATTGTAAAAAATTGATTAAAGCAGCTGAACGGATCCTGCAATACCATTTGAACTTCACGCCAGTGCTGACGTAAATCTGTGATTTCTTTACCATTATATAGAAATGATCCTGATGACGGCTTATGAATTCCAAGCATCATTTTTGCAAGAACACTCTTTCCACAACCGGAACCGCCGACAAGTGATACTATTTCCTCATCCTGAATTGAAAAGGAGACGTTATCTACAGCTTTAATAATCTTTTTACCATGACCAAATTGACAGCTGCTATTTTTGGCAGTAAATACTTCTTTATTATTCTGCATATTCGCACCTCACCTGCCTGCCTGCAACCATCCTGATCTCCTGTTCATTCGTATGACAGCTATCCTTTACACAAGGACATCTTTCTGCAAAGCGGCAGCCCTTCTGCTCATTTGCAAGATTTGGGGGTGCACCCTCAATGGCTGTCGGCTTTTTCTGTTTTTGTCCAGGCTCAGCACTCAGCATTGCACCCATAAGTGCTTTTGTATATGGATGCCTCGGATCGAAAACGATCTGATCCGCTGTACCGACTTCAACAAATTGTCCTGCATACATGATTGCAATATTATCTGCCACATGCCGAAGAAGGGGCAATTCATGTGTGATAAAAATCATAGTTGAAAAAATACCCTTATCAAGAAGATCAAAAATCATCTTGATAACAACCTTCTGGGTAGTGACATCAAGAGCTGATGTAGGCTCATCAGCAATAACCATCTGAGGATTAAGCAGTGTGGAAATACCTATTACAGATCTCTGCCTCTCTCCTGCAGTCAATGTAACCGGAAATGAATTAAGCACACGTTTTGTATCCATACCAAACAGATCAAATCTCTGATTCAATCTTTCATATATTTCTTTTCTATCAATACCCTTCATATGCGCAGCCATGACATCCGCTGCGATATCCTTGACTTTACGTGTAGGATTCAGTGCATTGAACGCACCCTGTGGAATCATCGAAACTTTACGACAAAGAACATTCTGACGTATATCTTCAGGTGAACGATTCATAAGTGATTCACCTGCGACCCGGACATCGCCTGCAGTCGGATACAATGGCGGAATAAAAAGACCCATCAAGCCATTAACCAATGTTGACTTACCACATCCGGATTCTCCGGCAATACCAAGAATCTCACCCTTCTCCATTGTAAAAGACACCCCTGTTACGGAGTGTACTTTTTTTCCAAAACGGGTAAGGTAATGAAGACTCAGATTATCTACTTCAAAAATAGCCATAATGCTCCTATTACTTACGCAAGCGTGGATTGAAAACGCCTTCCATCGACGTGTTAATCAGATAGAGAGCAAACACAATTACTGTAATTACCACTGTCGCAGGAATAAATGCCCACCACACGCCATCACCAAGTGCCCCTGTATTTTTAGCCTGATTAAGTATTGTTCCAAGTGACACTGTATCAAGTGGTCCAAGTCCGATCATTGAGATTGACGCCTCAGAAAGAATTCCCGATGCAACCTGCAAAATAAACACCATAAACACATATGACGCAAGATACGGTAAAATATGAACCAATATTATTTTTACTGTATTTGCACCATTGAGCTTTGCAAGAATGATATGATCTTTTGTCTTGATGGCAGATGACTGTGCGCGAACAGCACGGGCTGTCCATGACCATGTTGTTAAACCGATTATTATTCCAATCAGTGTAAGGGATCTCCCCTCACTGAAGCTTGAACTTATTAGAATCAATATGACAAAAGAGGGGATAACAATAAAAATATTTGTAAACATATTTAGCAGATCGTCAACCCAGCCGCCTTTAAATCCGCCATAAATACCGACAAATGTTCCGATTACGGTTGCAATTACTCCTGCAAGTAAACCAACATACAGTGATGATTGTAAACCGCGTATCATAAGAGAAACATAGTCCCGGCCAAGATCATCAAGCCCGAGAAAATATTTGCCATGCGGAGCAGCATACTGCTGACCGACACGATCCATTGTTATTGAAAATATAGAAGATCCAAAAACTGCCAGAATAATTGTTATCAGTAAAAGACTTATTCCACAAACAAACATTGGCGATTTAAGCAGATTTTTAAGTAATTTCATTTTAGTTCCCCTTTCCCATCTGAAGTCCTGCTTTTACACGGGGATCAAGAAATCCTATCAGAATATCAACAGTAAAATTGGCGATCAGAACGCTTACAGTAATTATCAGAGTACCCCCCTGAATCACGGGATAATCGTTATTCTGAATAGCAGTGAGCATTGCCATACCAAGACCCGGATATGAAAATATCATTTCTGTAATAAGCGCACCGCTGATCATTGTTCCCAGAGAAAGTGCCAGACCGGTAAGCTGCGGCAGCATCGCATTACGGAAAATATATCCAAGAATTCTATTACCTTTAAGTCCAAGCCACTGTGCATATTTTATATAATCTGTTCCAAGCTCGTAAATACCCATTGATCTCATTCCGATTGCCTGCCCACCGGCAAGACACAAAAAAATTGAGAAAAACGGCAGAATGTAATGGTATCCGGCTGAACTGAAAAATGCCCAGGAGAATGATGGGACAAGATCACCGGCGTATCCACCCATAGCAGGAAATACACCCCAGACTACAGCAAAACAATAAACAAGCAGCATTCCGAAAACGAAAAACGGTATGGAACTCAGAAGCATTGCTGATGGAAAAAATACTCTGTCAAATATACCGCGTCTGTAGGCTGCAAGTACTCCAAGTACGTTACCGATAATCCAGCCAAAGATAATCGTTGGCAGCTGTAAAGCGATTGTCCATGGAACCGCGTCTAATATTACATCAAGAACTTTTTTAGGATATTTCTGGAATGATGTTCCAAAATCACCCATAAAACACATCTTGATATAATTTACAAACTGTTCAAAGCTTGATGACTTCACTGGCCTTCCTAATTCATCGCGGACAATTTCGCCTTTTACCTTTTTGACAAGTCCGAATTCCACCAGATAAGACTCTTCCTTCTCACGTGCAGCCTCAGTGCTTAATCCGCTGGAAGCTTTACCCATAATAATATCTACAGGGTTATTATTCCCTAAACGCGGAAGGAAAAAGTTTATTGTCACTGCAATAATGAAGGTGATAAAATACCACCCTCCCCGCTGCAGAAT
>Ga0209800_10001503_pt1 | contig 23977 bp, 16 predicted proteins | sample Higcelweek8metaG_FD_187174 | JGI IMG/M metagenome (GOLD analysis project Ga0209800, IMG submission 187174) | Freshwater pond sediment microbial communities from the University of Edinburgh, under environmental carbon perturbations - High... | ecosystem: Environmental > Aquatic > Freshwater >...
GTTGAGCCCGTTGATGACGGAAAACCAAAGGGTCCATAGACATTCAAAACAGTTGAAGCTGTCGTCCCACCGATCCCAACATAGCCGCTGGCCGTAAGGCGCATACGCTCCACGCCGCCCGTGGCAATGCCAACCGTGTCGTCGGCGGGACGATAAAGACCTGTGTTCGTATCCGCGCCAAAGTACAAGCCCGGCGCGGCAGCTGTGCCATCGTCCATCGCAATGGCGTTCGACGTGCTGCTGTTGACGAAATTAAACGCACGGCCATTCGTGACATATTGGTCAATTGACCAACCATTCGTAAAGCAATCCACGCTGGTCCAAGTAGAGCTAAGTGTATTGTCCCCTGCAGAATAAGCTCGCGTACTTGGTGAGAACCAAACCCGCACTGTACCATATGAGTTTGTATTCGCTGCATAGCCAACTTCAGACGATGAACTCCAAATTGAGTAAAATATGACTGGGCTTGATGTGTTGATATAACAAATAATCGCATCCGGCCAACCGGAGAGCATGCTTTGTCCAGCTAGCCCCGTGCTTGAGCTGCTGCTTCCCAAGCTTCCCCAACCGCTGGCGGTGTAACCTTCGAATGCGCCGAGGGAAGAATTATACCGCATCATGCCGACGCCGACGGTGGAGGGGCGTTGAGCTGAGGTGCCGATGGGAAGGCGGATGGCATCGGTTTTGTTGAGTAAGTCCAGCGAGACAATCGGGCCAGTTGTACCGATGCCGATGAAGCCAGAGGCAGTGGCCCGCAACGCTTCAACACCGCCTGCGGCGATACTCACGGTTGAGGTGGAGGCGCTGAACAAGCCCGTTGTGACATCGTCGGAACGTGAAGGGCTTGTCGTTGCCGTCGAAGTCCCAAGGTAACTTGTTCCACTGCCAAGCGTCGCCCAGATTCCGAATGCGCCCACGCCTCTGTAGCCTTCGAATGCGCCGAGCGTTGTGTTGTAACGGATCATGCCCGCAACACCCGTCGTCGGACGATTGGCCGTTGTATCTTTCGGCACCAAGATTGAGCTGAACGCTGTGCCCGTTGCGCTGCCAAGATCAAGCACAGCGCCTGCGGTAAGCGCCGTTGTTTTGATCCCCAACGCGCCCGTATCGGAAAGGCGCATCCGCTCGGTGCCGCCTGTGGCAAAACCCATCACGTCGGAGGCGGGACGATAAAGGCCGGTGTTGGTATCCGCGCCAAAGTAGAGCCCGGGCGCGGCGGCGGTGCCATCGTCCATCGCAATGGCGTTCGACGTGCTGCTGTTGACGAGGTTGAAGGCTTTACCGTTAGCTACCAGTGTTGAAATAGATTCTGCACAATCTGAGCTTGTTATCGTGCCGGTATAAGAAGAAAAGGATCCGTTTGATTCAAAAGCAAGGTATAAATGGCCCGAGTTGACAACAGCAACATAGTAATACCTTGCATCGCCAGCATAGGGCATATACAGAGCATTAAACACACGCGGCGAGCTGCTTGGCGTTGTGGCATCCGTAACATTACAAACGATTGAGTCCGGCCAACCGCTAACATAGCTCTGCCCCGCCGTCTCCGCACTCGCTGCACTGCTGCTCCCCAAACTTCCCCACCCGCTCGCCGTATAACCCTCAAACGCACCGAGCGTAGAATTATACCGCATCATGCCTGCGCTGGCTGAAGCGGGGCGTTGCTCTGTTGTGCCGAGGGGAAGCAAAATCGCATCGGTCTTGGCGCCAAGATCTAATGACACCACAGGCGTTATCGTGCCGAGGCCAAGGCTGCCAGCCGAAGTCAGGCGCAAACGCTCAACGCCAAGGCTCGCCATAGAAATCGCGCCGGTCGCATCGCTGAAAAACCCGGTCGTCACATCATCCGAACGCGAAGGATTCGTCACCGCCGCCGAAACGCCGAAATAAGAGCCTGCGCTACCGCCGCCCAGCGTACTCCATGTGGGCGAAGTGCCTTGATAGCCTTCGAACAGCCCCGTTGTTTGGTTATAACGGATCATGCCAACCGCGCTGGAGCTGGGGCGCTGCCCCGTTGTGCCGACCGGAACGACAATCGCGTTCGTGGCATAACCCGCATCAATCGAAGCGCGTGGCGTGGCCGTGCCGATGCCGAGATACAAGCTGCCCGCGTTCCACGTTAGAAAACTATCGCCCGCCAGATTGTTATTGCCATCATTATATTGAATCGCGCCCTTTGTGCCCGTGGCGGTGCCAGCCAACGTCGCCGCGCCCGTTTCGGTGCCGGTGAAGTGAACGAGATGCGCCGCCGCCGTGCCCACAACATCGAGCGGATAAACCGGCGCGCTTGTCCCAATGCCCACGCTGCCCGTGCCTGTGACGCGCAACCGTTCAACGCCTGCCGTCGCGATTGAAACCGTGGATTCGGCATTGCTGAATAAACCCGTTGTCTCATCGCTTTGGCGATGAGGGCTGGTGGTCACGGCACTGTCGCCCAAAACCATACCGCCTGAGAATTGGCCACTAAAGGTACCGGTAAACACACCCAAAAATCCGCCGCCCGCTGCGACTTGGCCGGGGATGGTCACGTTGCCTGTGGCGCGATTGATCGTCATCGCATTGATGGCCGTGCCGCTATCCGTTACGCGGTTTATGGCAAAGTTCGATCCGGCGCTGCTGCCGCTTTCGCTTGTCGCGTCTGTGGCGACAATCCACCGTTTGCTGCTGGTGCCGCTTGTGAATTGCAATTCACGCGATTCCCCGGATTCATTCGAGATACGGATATTGCCGTCATAAACGTGCAGCCGCTCTTCCGGCGTTTTGATGCCGAGGCCAAGATACCCGAGCGGCGAAAGCGTCATTTGCACTTCGCCTGCCGTCGAAAAATACAAATATCCGCCACCCGTCGATGTGGCGACGATGCTGTTGCCGTTGCCATCCGTAATTTCGTTAGGTGAAAGCGCAGCATAGCTGCCCGAAACGACGCGTCCGGCGGAATCGACCTCAACGACGCTATAGGTGCCTGCGCTCACAACATCATTGAGTTTGGCGCTCGTGATGCTGTTGGCGGCAATGCGCGAGGGGCTGATCGTGATGCTTGGCGTAACGTCGCTGCCAAACAAATTATCAAGCGCGCTTGAGGCCGTTGTCGCGCTTGTCCCGCCGTGAACAATCGGCACCGCGCCGCCCGTGATGCCGCTGGCATCCACGGAACCCGCCGCGCCGGATACGCTGATATCCAAATACGGGTTGAGCGTGCCCGTGAGGCCAAGAATTTCCCACGCGTGCAGTTGGCTCGTGGCGGTAAAGAGCAAGCTGCCTTCATTGCCCGCGCCTAAAGTAATGCGCGCAGCGCTTTTCGATTCCGTTTGGAATAGCATCTTGCCGACATCGGTGCCACCCAAAGCGGTGAGCGCCACATCGTAAGAGCCTGCGGTAAACACGGTGTCGCCGATACTTGTCGCGCCCAAAAGCGTGGCGCGCACTTGCGGCGCGATCAGGTTGTCATAGGTGGACGTGCTAAACAAATAATTGCCCATCGTCGTCGCGCCGAGGGCCGCGCGGCCAGCCGTCGTCGTCGCGGCCAGAAAGACATCATTACCCACCGTGCCCGCGCCGAGCAAATTGACGCGCGCCGTGCTGGCTGTTTCTTCGACAAGCGTCGAGCCTGAAAACAGATATTGGCCAACTTCCGTTGCGCCCAAAACCGAGCGGCCCATTGTCGCCGTTGAGGCCACAAAAAGCGCATCGCCGATCACGCCCGAGCCGAGATTGAGCCGCGCGCCCGCTTGCGTGGACGATCCCGTGCCGCCGCTGATAACAGGCAGAGGCGTCGTCAGATTTAAGGCGCCGAGCGTCGCCGTGTCTGACAAAACCAACCCTTTGGCCTCGATAATACCGTCAGCTGTAACCGTCACTTTTGAGCCCGGCGCACCAAAGCTGGCCTCCGTCGAGTCCGAAGCTTGTTGCCACACGGAAGCGCGATTAATCGCTTCACCGACGCTTGTGCGGCTCATTTGGTCATCGCCATCCGCCGTTTCGTCGCCGCATCCTGTTTCGATCTTGCCGTTGGCACCGGCAGAAATCACAGCCGTGGCCGGAAGATCAGCCGCCGAACGTGGGTTTTCCCAACGGCAATAAATGTAATAACGGCCCCACGGATCGAGCTGCTTGACGCCCGCGCCCGCTGCAAACACGCCGACTTCTAGCGGCGAGCCAGAGGCGCTAGCCGTTGTGTAATTGGTTGGTAATTTCGAGGCTTCAGCGCTGCCAAACGCGACTAGTTTTTGCGGCGAATCGACGCAGCCATCGCTGGCCGTCTGACCGCGCGGCGGACAAAAAATCAATTGATCTTCACTCAGCACGCCGGTGGCCGAAAGCGTTGTTGCGCTGCCGTTCAAATCGCCCTTGGCTGCCGTTGAATTGGTCACATTTAAATTGGCGCGCAAAATTTGGCTGTAGCCGCTGAACAAAACGCCCGCCGCGACGCCCGCCATAAGAAGAAGGTAGAGAATAGGGCCAATCGCAAAACCGGACTCACCATCTGCCGTGGGTGATTCGGCGCGCCCCCGTAAGGCGTGGCGCAAGCGCTCCGGCCCAAGGGGCTGGATGCTTCTTCGCGTTTGCCTTCGCCGCCACCTCTGCGGTGCTGTCATCAGCGCCTCTATTTGCGGGCTTCCTTTCGAATCTGCAACATTCGAACGGGCCTCGTTCTTTCGCACGCAAGCGACATCGCGCCCAACGCACATCATCGCGCGAGCCGAGATTTCGCCGGAAATCCAGAGGTATTTTGCGTTTGGAATCGTTAAGAATTAGTTCAGAGCGCGGGGCCGCCGCTGGTCACTTTTTGCTGAAGGCCCGCCGCGTCTTTGGCGCGTGGCGCTTATCCCGCTTTGGTCGCCGTGACCATGATGTCGCCCAGCTTGGTCAAAAGATAATCAAAATCCTCCGAACCAACATCTTCAAATTGGGTGAGCACACGTTCGATCACCGTAGCGCGATAATGTTCGCGATCATACGCGCCGCCGTCCATTTCCGTTTCATGCACCACTTCAAGTGCGGCGCAAATGACTGAAAGCATAGCGGGCGGCATTCCGGCGCGGCCATAAAGCGTTTTCAGCCCCAACTGCCCGCCGTCATGAATCAAAATCCGCGCATTCAAAAGCGGAATATTGGCCCGCACGGCCAAGGCGGCCTCAAAAAACAGCACATCACCCATGCACAAGGCGCGCATAATCACCGATGGGGTCAGGCGGTTATTGGCATGCATCTGGGTGACGAGCTTTTCGATGTCGCCTTCTGTGCTGCCGCTGGCCAATTCAACAATCGTGCGTTCGCGGCTTTGCAACACGAGATCAGCCGCTACACTGGCCGAAAGCTCATGATGTGCCACAAGATAATCGCGCAATTGCTCGGAAACCAAGGTCGTCAATCGCTCAGCGACCGTAACGGGCAGAACGGGACGTTTGACAATGGCTTCTTTGAGCGTTTCGTTTTCCTCAAAGCGATCCATCGCTTTAGCAAAACCCTTTTCTGAAATCTGTGCGCCCGTATTATTCATAAGGCACGTCACGGCCTTTTCGCCAGCCGTCGTGATAATCGCTTCGGAAACCGTGGGCGAGACATCTTTGCGCGCGGCTATGGCTTCGTGCTTTTGCGCCGAACCTTTGCCAATAATGATCAAAAGATCTTGATCCGTGAGCACCGCTGATTCCGACAAAATCGGCAACGCGACGCTTTCAATATCATTAGCCAACTGCACCGCCACATCATGCGGCAACCGTGTCGCATTGCGCAGATTTTGGGACAGCGCCAAGCGCACGGAGGCCTCAATATCCTTGGCCATCAAACGCACGACTTCATTGGCGAGATTCGTTTCGCTTTCCGAAAGGGTAGGATTTTCGATGTCTTGCGCGAGCTTGCCCGCCACCTCGGCTCTCACCGCAGGCGAAGGTTCCTTCATCAACCGTTCAACGTCTTCTTTAGTTAAATGGGACGTCATGCACCGCTCCTGCAAAAAAAGGCTAGTGACAAGCCCTTAGGACAAAGGCTGACTCGAGACTGAGCATAAACTATGTTGGGAAAGATTTGCTAGATTATTAACGCTATCCTTTTTTCTTCAATTCTGCTTAGGTTTGCGCTAGCAAAAGGGCCTCTTTTTTGAATACAGGAGCAAGAATGTCTATTGATCTCAAGGCGCACATCCGTGGCGTGCCCGATTTCCCCAAGCCCGGCATTCTTTTTTATGACATTGGCACCCTTTTGGCCAACGGCCCCGCGTGGCAAGAAACCATCGCGCGTTTGGGTGAACTTGTGCTGGCCGACAAGCCGGATGTTTTGATCGCCGTTGAATCACGCGGTTTTCTTGTCGCCGCCCCACTGGCCGCGCAACTGGGCCTTGGCCTGGTGATGGTGCGCAAAAAAGGCAAGTTGCCCGGCAAAACCGTTTCCTATTCTTATGATCTGGAATACGGCTCGGACACGATTGAGATTCAAGAAGGCGTGCTCAAACCCGGTATGCGTGCGATTTTGCTGGATGACTTGCTCGCCACCGGCGGCACGGCGGCGGCTTCGCTGACGCTAGCCCGCAAACTTGGCGCAACCATCACGCGTGCAGCCTTTATTATCGAACTTGCGTTTTTGAATGGCCGCGCCCGCTTGGACGTCCCCGTTTCAAGCTTGCTTTCCTACGACGCGTAAGCGCGGCTCACGAACCCGAGACGACCAGACAGCCTTGCCCCTTTTGGATCAAATGCGTGCAAACGGCACGGGCTGAGGCTTGATCAAGCCCGATGAACCGGGCGCGATACACGGTTGAGCCATCGGTCATCGTCAGTTTTTGCAAGCTTGGCTGCGCCGCGCCAAGCACGGGCTTCATGGTGTTCATCAACCCTAAAAGCAGCTGCCTTGCGCTGAGCACATCGCCAAAGGCCCCAATTTGAACGCCCCAAGCATGCGCCTCGGCTGTGCCAGCGGCAGCTTCTTGGATCGGGATTTCACGCTCACGGACCGTACGATGCCGCGCTTTTTTCACCGGGGTCGTTTCTTCATCCGGCGCATCTTTCGTCGGCATAGTCAAAGCGGCCTCACGCGGGGCGGGAGGCGCTTTTCTTGGCGCGCTGGCTGATCCCTGAAACGCATCATCGAGCAACGATTGCATCTGACGATCACGCTGCGCTGCGCTTTTGCCACCAAAAATCACCCCAACAAGGCGCGTTTGGCCATGGACAGCCGAGGCCACTAAATTGAATCCCGAAGCGTTGACATAGCCCGTTTTGATCCCATCCATCCCCTCATACCGGGACATGAGGTGATTGTGATTGGCCATCACCTGCCCGTTATAGGCAAAGCTTTCTCGGCTGAAATAGGGATAAAAACCCGGATAATGAGAAATCAGCGCCATCGCCAAGGTTGCCATGTCCCGCGCCGTCGTCACCTGATCCGGGTCGGGCAGCCCCGAGGGATTATGAAAAACCGTTTGCCGCATGCCTAAAATGCGGGCCTGCGCATTCATCGCCGCCACAAACTGGGGCACGCTTCCCCCAATCCCTTCCGCCAAAACGACAGCGACATCATTGGCCGATTTCGTCACAACCGACAAAATCGCGTCATAGACTTTAATTTGCTGCCCTGGGCGCAAGCCCAGTTTCGAGGGGGCCTGCCGCGCCGCATTGGCTGAAACCGGCAGCCGCGTATCAAGCCGGACGCGACCAGCTTCAATGGCTTGGAACGTTAGATATAAGGTCATCATCTTGGTCAGCGAGGCCGGATGGCGAAGCGAGGCGCTATCCGTCTCATGCAGAATCCTGCCCGTGGTGGCGTCTAATACCAAGTCAGAATAGGGCGCAACATACGCCTGTGCTGGCCGCGCGCGGGCGCGGGCGGGCTTGCGTTTAGCCGCAGCCTCCCCTGTTCCTGCTAGAACAAACAGAAAAGCCACAGCAAGGCATGAGAGACAAAAGCCCAGCTTTTTTAGGGTCTTAGAACACAAGATCATCGGCCTTCGTCTTTTGATTCGAAAAAGAACACGGCCCGGAGGATGAGTCGATTGTGCTGCAAAAGCAAGGTTTTCAAAAAATCATTTTTTCATTGGTGGATCTTTCTTGACATAAGCACACGCTCTCCTTATGTTAACCTTTAATTGTTGCAGTGCAACATATCCCTGAATGCGCCGTTGTTTTCCGCTTATTTGCTGAAAGAAACGGGCCGCCCTTTAGGGAAATCCTTTTTCTTTTGGGAGGCAGAAATGCAAATGAATAACGATCAAATGGAGAAAATGACCTCAACGATGCTCCAATCCTGCACCGAGATGAACAGCATGATGCGCGACACGATGAACGCTTCGCTTCAGTCGATGTCCATCATGACCAAGGGCTGCAGCGATATGTGCGACAGCATCTCCTCGCTCATGCAAAAAACCATGGAACAGAGCATGAAGATCAGCCAGACAATGATGTCGGCCTCTTCTGTTAACGATTTGATGGACACGCACAACAATGTGATCAAAGCCAACTTTGATAGCATGATGGGCGAAATGAACAGCCTTTCGCAGCTTTCCACGCGTATCGCGCAGCAAGCCGCGGAACCCGTGACCAAGCAGCTCAACGAAACGATGAGCAAAATCACCAAGATGAAGGCCGCGTAAGCTCGCCTTTCCTTGGCTCTTAGCAAAGAAAATCCCCGGTAGGGCCTCCCGCCGGGGATTTTTTATGGCTTTTTCTTAGAAAAACCACCGGAAAAATTGACAAAACCACCCTAAACTGGCTATAAGCGCCTCATTCCGGAGAACGTGGATGGATGTGAGGCCTCCTTTTTACCGAAGGAGCCGTCAGCCACTCCCGTCTTTTTCAAGAGGAAAAAGACCTATCCGGACAACAGACTCTTGCTTCAAGCAAGGGCTTATAAATGAGCAGGATACCGCATGACCAAACGTCTTCAAGCTAAGCATAAAATTGACCGCCGCCTTGGCGTCAACCTTTGGGGTCGCGCTAAAAGCCCGATCAACAAGCGCGATTATCGCCCCGGCCAACATGGCCAGCGCCGCACCAAGCCGTCTGATTTCGGTTTGCAACTTATGGCCAAGCAGCGCTTGCGCGGCTATTACGGCAATATCGGCGAACGCCAATTCCTTCGCTATTTTAAAGAAGCGGTTCGTCGTAAAGGCGACAATGGCGAAATCTTGATCCAGCTGCTCGAGCGCCGCTTGGACGCCGTCGTCTATCGTTTGAAATTCGCCGCGACCGTGTTCGCCGCGCGCCAACTCGTCAATCACGGGCATGTGCTCGTCAACGGCAAGCGCGTCAACATTTCTTCCTATCAAATCCAAGAAGGCGATGAAATCGAACTGCGCGCCAAGTCCAAGCAGATGGCCCCCGTTTTGATGGCCATCGAGCTGACCGAACGCGATGTGCCCGACTATATGCAAGTCGATCACAAAGCGATGAAGGGCACCTTCCTTCGCATTCCGGCCATGGGCGATGTCCCGTATCCGGTGCAAATGGAACCGAACCTCGTCGTCGAATATTATTCGCGCTAACCGGCGGCCCGCCGGGGGCTTTTTTAAAGCTCTGTTTGGCGGCACCGGGTTTCGGAAAAACAAATCAGGACGGAAGGGAAACCTTCCGTCCTTTTTTATGGTCAATTTTCGTTAAGCCTTTTACATATAGCTTAGGCCCTTTAAAAGGATTCATTTTAAAGGGCAGATTCCGCTCGCTTCGCGGCGCAAAACCGCCCTTCTGGCGGTTTTCATAGCAAAGACCCTTTAATCAAATTAAATGGTCTTTGCATAAAATTGCTTTCACGCTGAACGTTTTTTATACTTTTTTCTGTTACGGTGATTTCTGAAGACTATTTTTAAGGAATTGATTATGCCCCTTTCACAAACCGCTTCGCTTCAGACGATTGCCGCGACCTTAGGCCACGTGCCGACGCTTAACTCTTCGCTGCGTGAGGCGGCGCGGCGCAATCTGAACGCGCTTGTGCCGGGCTTTACCTCTTTGGATTCGAAGACGGCAAACGTGCTTCATGAAAACACAGTGCAGGTGCGCGAAATTGTGGCAGACGATGGCACGGCTCTTCTTGAAATCACAATGCAGGACGGTGGCGAGCGGCTTTTGATCTCACCAGAGACGCAACGCATAGGCCTTTATCAAACGCCGGATGTTGATCTCGATAAAGCAACAGCCTTTGCCCAAGCGCTTATGATTGGCGCGGGGTGGAGTGAAAAAGGCGTCATTGAAGATCGCGGCTTTTTGGCTCGCACTGCCGCAACGCCTGTCGATGCCTTTGCGGCAGAACAAAAAACAGAGCTCGGGCTTGAAAAAAATCAAACGCTTTCCGTTGAAACGCTGCGTGACTCCTTTTATGATTATTACGACGAACTTGATGCCGATATTGGAAGAGCCATGGCCAAAGGTGATCAAGCCACCGTTGAACGTTTGAGCGATCAGGCAAAGCTAGCTGCCATTCTTGCACAATACAGCGATTCACTTTCAGATTTGGACTTACCAGCCTTTGCGCTCACAAAGAGATCGCCTGAACAATTTGAAGCGCTTTATGATTATTTGACCGCACGTCTGGATGAAGAGAAACTGCCGTCGATTCCCTTTAAATCCTGTCAGAAAGCAGCCGCACCCATCGATCCGCCCTTGGCAAAGTGCGAGACCAACATTCAGCGTGCCGAAGCAGCTTTAAATCAACGCGCGGCGCTGCTCCTCACGAATCTGGGGCCCACAGAGAAAAAAGAATTGTGGAAAACCCATCAGCTCATCAACGATGTCCTGTTTTTACAGGAACGCGGTTTTTCGTGGATCGGATATAAGAAAGACATGCCGCACCAAGCGTTGGCAGACATTATTGGTGAGCTTAAGAAAGAATACACCGCGTTCCCGGCAAGATTCCCGCTTAAAGATAAAACCAAGCTTTATAAAGCCGTCTTGCCGATTGTCGAAAAGCATCAGAAAAAGATCGTGCGTCGCGCCACACTGAGACAATTTGTTATCGAGTGTTCCGATCCCCTCTCCGGATTGGTCGGCGCTGTTGTTGCCTATGCGGCAAGCCCGTTTGCCCTTGCAGCACTTGCGGTAACAGCGCCAACTGCGCTGACCCTTGTGGCCTCTGGCGCGTTGATTGGCGCTGTTGTCGGCGGCACAACAAACGTCGTCCTCACAGCGCTCGCCTACAGAAAGCAAGGTCTGACGCCGCCTAAGAAAGGAAACGCCTTCCTGAAAGGCGCGATATGGGGGGGCGCTTCGGGGTTTGGTGGCACCGGCCTTCGGCTTTACACAAAGCCTCTTGCTGTTCTTGCTGTGAGCACAGCGACAGGCGTGGGTATCCTTGCGCTCGCCCTCGGCGTTTCTGCTGCCTTCCGCCGCGCTAAAGCCTTTAGTGAAAAGTGGCGCAGCGCTCCCAGTGCTCTTCAGCAAAGCCCGCCCCTTCCGGCTGCGCCTTTCGATGTGGACGCCTTGCTGTCAACGGCGGCGTTTGCCAGGTTACCCGGCGAGGTTCGTGTTTTGGGTACGTCGAAGAATCTCGGGACACAGCTTCAGTTTTGCCAGATAGCCGCAGCGCACTTCTCTCAGGAAAAGGCAACGTCGGTTGACCTCTTCGCCGCAGAGCGACTCTTAAAGCAAGGGCTTCTTATCGTTCAGGCGAAGGGCCTAGAGAAAAATCCGCTGGCTGAGCAATTCAAGGCCAATTTGCAGGCGCTTCAACCACGCCTTCGCGTTGTGCCGCCGGAAGAGAAGGCTGCCGCACAAGCCCCAACGAAAAAGAGCGGCCTTGCGAAGCGTTTCTTCACGCCAAAGGCCCCGTGAGCTTTAATTCCGCGCGCGGGAAAGCTGGAAGCTGGTCACGCCCTCGATCTGCGAGAGCGCATCGGCGAGGTTTGATATCCCAATATTGCGGCGGCGATTAATCGCCACAGCGACAAAGCGCCATTCCACGCGCCCTTCGCGCGCCAGAATCGAGATTGATCCGCCCGCCATTTCATAGCCGTTTGCCTTGGTCATTTCACGGATCATTTCTTCGCGTGGATGAACTTCATTTTTGAATTGAAGCGAGACAAAAATTGGTCGGCGCGAAGGCAGCAGCACATCAAAGCGCGATCCCATAAGCACAAAAAGCTCAGACAGCGCCGTCATCACCACGGCGGCTAGATAAAACTCAAGCCCCACCAGAACACCGATTGCCGCCGAGGCCCAGATCGAAGCCGCCGTGGTCAGGCCGCTGATGCGAAAGCCGTCTTTCATAATGATGCCCGCGCCCAGAAAACCGATGCCCGTGACGATGCCTTGGATCGTGCGCGTCGGGTCGATCACAGCCGGGTTGACCAGCGATGTCCCGCTCAGCCACAAGGCCGGATAAGCCGAAATTGAAGTCAACACGGCTGAGACCATGCAAACAAGGCCATAGGTGCGCATGCCCGCCGCGCGACCATGGTAGGAGCGCTCATAACCAAACAAAAAGCCAAGGAACAAGGCAACCAGCATATCGCCAATCAGCCCCAGATCGGGCAAAAGAGAAGCCGTATGCGTTAGCGCCATCCACTTTTCATCCAACAAAGAAGCTAACATGCCCAAACTCTCCTTTTTGTTCTTCACGCTTCCTTGCGTAAAGGGCCAAAGAAAGTTTAAGCTCCAAAATGGATTCCGTAAAGGGAGGCGCTTCGTATGACTTCCGATTTTTCCGTTTATGCCCACACCAAAGACGATGGCACGCACGAGCTGACCTTGCGCGTGAGCGGCATGGCCTGCGCCTCCTGCACACAAAAAGTACGCCAAGCCCTATTGGATGGAGGCGCGCAAAGCGCTTCCGTCGATTTGACAACAGGTCTGGCCTCCGTTTCATGGCAAGGAGAAGTCGCCAAAGCAGAGGCCTTTGCCGAAAAAATCAAGGCCGCCGGGTATGAGCCTGCCCCCTTTGACGAGGCTCCGCCGCAAGGCGAAGACCAAAATGAAGCCCAAACGCTCGCGCGTTATGCCTTTATCGCCGGGCTAGCCACCGCTTGCGTGATGGGCCTTGGGCTTTTGGGCCCAGCTTATGCTGGCTATGTCGCCAGTTTAACCGTTGCCACCGTTTTCATTGCGGGCGAACCGTTTTGGGCCTCAGCCTTTCGGGCCTTGCGTCACGGCCAATCGAATATGGATGTACCGATTGCCTTGGCTTTGGTGCTTCCCACAGGCATGAGCTTAGTTGAGCTGTTCCAACGCGGTCAGGCGACCTATTTCGATTCCGTCGTTATGCTGTTATTTATCTTGCTCATTGGTCGGTATCTTGACCAAAAAACGCGTGGACGCGCCCGCGAGGCCGCGAATGCCTTGCTCAGTTTGTTCTCCGGCACGGCAACGCTTCTCGATGGCGAGAAGCCGCGTCAAATTTCGTTGCGCGAGATTCGTCCGGAAATGATCCTTTCCGTTGCCGCTGGCGAAAAAATCGGTGCGGACGGCGAAGTCTCGCAAGGTGTTTCTGAGGCCGATGCTTCCATGATCACGGGTGAGACCATTCCGGTTACACTTGAACCGGGGACCCTTGTTTTTGCGGGCATGGTCAACCTCACCGCACCGCTTCACATCCGCGTCACGCACCCCAGCGACGAAAGCTTAATGAGCGAAGTTCTCCGCCTTATGCAAAAGGCCGAGCAAGGCCATGCTCAGTTTGTGCGGTTGGCGGATCGCGTTGCGCGACTTTATACGCCCGCCGTGTTTGGGTTGGCTTTGCTGACCTTTTGTCTGTGGCACTTTGGTGCTGGCGCGAGCTGGCAACAGGCCTTGCTTACGGCCACAACTGTTTTGATTATCACCTGCCCGTGCGCGATGGGCTTGGCCGTTCCGGCTGTGCAGATTTTAGCCAGCGCCCGCTTATTCAAACGCGGCATCTTGCTGAAATCCGCCGATGCGCTTGAGCGCTTGGCCAAGATTGATACGGTCGTCTTTGACAAAACGGGCACGCTCACGCTCGGCATGCCTAAACTTGTCAACCGCGCCGATGTCACAACAGATGAGCTCAAGCTTGCCGCGTCGTTGGCCCTGCAAAGCCGCCACCCGCTTGCTCGCGCCGTTATGGCCGCGCATGGCGATGGACCTGTTTACGCGCTGGATGTCACGGAAACGCCAAGCCAAGGGCTTGAAGCCATGTTCGATGGCGAACCCCTTCGCCTTGGCCGCCGCGAATGGTGTGGGCCGACGAGTTTTCCGTCCGATAACAAAATGGAGCTTTGGCTACGCCTTGGCTACAAGCCGCCGCGCCGCCTGGCTTTTGCCGACCAGCTGCGTCCCGATGCGCTGGCTGTCATGAACGCATTGCGCAAACGCAAATTATCTTTGGTTTTGCTTTCAGGCGACCGCGAATCTGTTGTTGAAGAAGTTGCAGAAACGCTTGGCTTCACGCAAGTGCAAGCCTTGTGCTCGCCTGCCGATAAATGTGCGTATCTCGACGAACTGAAAGCGCAAGGCCACCACACCTTGATGGTTGGTGATGGCCTTAACGATGCAGCGGCTTTGGCCAGCGCTTCCGTTTCGCTTTCGCCATCCAGCGCTCTTGATTTAACACAAAACGCAGCTGACTTGGTTTTCCAAGGGCACAAACTCAGCCCCGTGCTTGCGGTCCTCAGCATCGCGCACCGCGCGGAACGTTTGGTTTGGGAGAATATAGCGCTGTCTGTGATTTACAACGTGCTCGCGGTGCCGTTAGCTATGGCGGGACAGGCCACACCCATGATCGCCGCCGCCGCCATGTCGCTTTCCTCACTGACCGTCGTCCTCAACGCACAGCGCATGCGGCGCGGTTAGACGACGCGGGAGACGGGGGCGCCTTCAGCGCGTTGCGTTTTGTCGAATACGGAAGCAATCACGCGCACAGCCATCCGGTGCGGTATGGCCAAGGTAATCGTAAAGCCTGCCCGTGTGATAATTCCCGCTTTTTCAAACGGCTCCAGCGCATCAATTTCTGCGCCAAGCGATGAAAGCGCTGTATTAAACTGACGACACATCGTTTCCAGATTGACGCTCATATAGCACATCAAAGATTCAATGATAGCCGCACGCAAGCGATCTTCGCCCGAAAGGCCAATGCCGCGCATCGTAGCAAAGCCATCGGAAGCCACGCGCTTTTGATACTCATCGATATCGCGCGCATTTTGGAAATAACGCGAGAGCGTGCGCCCAATGCTGCTGGCCCCAAGCCCGAGCATGGTCGCCGACGTATCATCCGTATAGCCCTGAAAATTGCGGTGAAGCGCGCCGCGCCTCAAAGCCTTAGCTAACGAATCCTCGGGCAACGCGAAATGATCCATGCCGATTTCGACATACCCAGCTTCCACCAGCACCGCACGCACGGCTCGCTCCAGCGCAAGCGAAGCGTACGGCCCCGGCAACACAAATTGCTCCAGCGCTTTTTGCTGCTTTTTCACTTGCGGTACATGCGCATAAGAAAAGAGCGCAATACGATCTGGCCGAAGCGCTACAACGCGACGCGCTGTATCGGCAATGGTGACGGGCGACTGGAAGGGCAAGCCATACATCAAATCAAAATTGATGCCCTTGATCCCCATATCGCGCAGCAAATTATAGGCCTCTTCCACCTGTTCGTAAGGCTGGACGCGGCCAATGGCTTCTTGCACTTCGGGGTCAAAATCTTGGACGCCGAGCGAAACGCGGCTGACCCCGGTCATGCGCATGGCACGGGCTTGCGCTTTTGTAATCAAGCGCGGATCAAGCTCCATCGCGATTTCTTGGCAAGCCGACATATCAAAACGCCGCGCCAGAGCCCCAAAAATGGAGCCCATATCTTTTTCAGACAAGATATTAGGCGATCCGCCTCCGAAATGAATGCGGCCAATGCGGCGCGCCCGCGAAGAAGTCAAGGACAGATGCTCAAGCTCGCGCAACATAGAATCCAAATAAGATGTCACGCGATCATGCTGTTGCGTCGGCATCGTATGACACCCGCAATACAGGCACAAAGAACGGCAGTACGGAATATGAAGATAAAGAGAAATCGGATCTTCAGCCGGAATCTCGGCCAAAACTTTGCGGTAATCTTCGGCTGTTACATTTTCTTGAAAGGCTGTCGCCGGTGGATAGCTCGTATAGCGCGGCACAGATTTGCCCAGCCACAGATCATCCCGGGTTGCCCCTTGCCCCAAAAGACCAGCAAAAGGATCTTCGAGTTCTGTTTCTGACCCCTGCGTCTCAAGGGGAGCTTTTTGGCGCGCGTCTCTTTGGTACAACACGGTACACCTCGATAGATTCCGTAACGAATCGGCTCCCTTACTATAAGCAGTTCCTTTTGGGAAAAACAGAGACCTGTGGCACAAACAACGCGATTTTCCTCTAAAATGAAGCGTTTAGGTTAATTTTTAAGCGGCAGAAGGCTTCGTAATCATTTTTTAATAAGGAGGATGGGATAACCTCTAGGCCAATTCAAGATATCACCCGCCCGTTTTGACCTACTAAAGATGGAGAAACTCATGAAAACTTCCCTTAAGCTCATCCTCGCCAGCAGTCTTTTGGTGGCCGGGGTTGGTCTTTCGACCGCCCAAGCGAAGACGCTTGATGTTGTCCACTCTTCCAATGGCACGCCTGTCCGCGTTGAGTCTGGCGACTGCCTGCGCATTGATTGGGAAAACCCCAACAGCCCCTGCGGTGGAAAACCTGCTGAAACAGTTGCTGTTGCTAAGATTTCGCGTGACACGGCCTCCGTTTTCTTCGCGTTCGGCCAAGCCAACCTGTCCCCTGAAGGCGAAAAAGCGCTCGACGCGCTCATCGGCAACATGAAGACCAAAGGTTCCGTTGTTGGTATCCGCGTGGCTGGTTTCGCTGACCGCATCGGTAGTGCCGCTGCGAACGAAAAGCTTTCCAAAAAGCGTGCCGACAAGGTTCGTCGCTATCTCTTGGCGAAGGGCGTTGTGAACGCGCAAGTCGTTGAAACCCGTTGGTTTGGTGACAGCGTTGCCGCCACCAAGTGCGAAAAGGGCTTGGCCAAAAAAGCTATGGTCAAGTGCTTGCAACCCGACCGTCGCGTTGATGTCGAAATCGACTTCACATCGGCTCCGGCAAAATAAGTCTAAGCTTCTCAAAGAAACCCGCCGCGGCGCAAGCCCGGCGGGTTTTTCTTTGATAACGGTGACTCTTGTGTTTCCGGCCAAAAGAAACGAAACGAGCGCCCCGCTTCGCCGGACATGACAAATAACGATCTGACAGAAAACAAAAAAATGTCATCCCGTCGAAGGACGGGATCCAGCGTGCAGGGCCACTGGAAGCAACGGTTCACTATTGGCGCGGGCGCACAAAAGGAAAGGCCGTCTGGATTCCGGCCTTCGCCGGAATGACGAAGAAGGGGGAGAAAAGAGCCTTCTTCCCTGACCCCTGAATCCTGAACCCGCTTACTTCAGATTATCGGCCACAAAGTCCCAATTGATCAGATGATCGAGGAAGGTTTTGATAAAGTCGGGACGGCGGTTTTGAAAATCCAGATAATAAGCATGTTCCCACACATCGCAGGTCAAAAGCGGCTTGAGCCCCATCGCAAGCGGCGTCATGGCGTTGGCTGTTTTCACAATCTTAAGCGTTCCGGCATCGTCGACAAGCCACACCCAACCACTACCGAACTGACTGACCCCCGCTTGTTGGAACTGGCCTTTGAAAGAGTCAACGCCGCCAAAGTCCTGCTCTAGCTTTTCCGCCACGGCGGCAGGCACAGCGCCCACACCATCTGGCGTCATGCTGTGCCAGAAAAAGCTGTGGTTCCAAACTTGTGCCGCGTTATTGAACGTGCCCGCCTTGGATTCATCCTTAGCCGTGGCGAGAATAATCTCTTCGAGCGTGGCCGTCTCTAACAGCGTGTCTTTGACCAAACCATTCAAGTTCGTGACATAGGCCTGATGATGCTTGCCATAATGGAATTCCATCGTCCGCGCAGAAATGTGCGGCTCCAAAGCTTCTTTGGCATAAGGCAAAGGCGGAAGAGTAAAGGACATAGCGGCCTCCTTAAATTTTGGGTATGCCGGTATCGGCACCATCTGACTGTTGCACGTCTTTGCGTCGTTCTTCAAGCCCGGCGCGATAGCCGGCGGCATCGCCATATTCCAAAAAGCTCAAATAGCGCTGATGCGGGTCACGCATGCGGATAGCATGTTTGATCGGGCACCAAAACTGTTCCGTACGGGCCGCGACTTCACGCGCATAAGCAAAAACGCCGTTGCCATAGCCGCAATACAGGCAGTTGAGCTTTTCAATCAGGTTCAAATAGGCCAGATGATGCCGATCAAACACCAGATAGGTCGAACGCCGGACAAAGGGAATACCATAGGCGCGAAAACAAACCTGTTGATAGAGGGTCACCCAAACGTCAACGAGCACCAGCGGAACAATCAACGAATAAATCACAGGGGCGACAAGCACATACCCGAAATGCGCGGCAATAATAAATTGCGGCAAGCGCATTTTAAATTTCTTTTGCTGCGCAATGACTTCTTCGGCAAATTCGGCGATCTTGCCGCGCAGACGGACCTGATAACGCTCACGATTTCGTGCAAATTCTTCTTCCAAAGAATCTTCAAGCTTTCTGATTTTTGCAATCAGCTCATTGACGGACTCATTCATTGCTAAGCTCCTGAAACGAACGGGTTGTTGTGTTTATTGCAGTGCAACATAACGCGGGGCGTACCGGAATGAAGAAAAGCGCCCCCCTTTGTGCTCCTCCCTTGAGGTTTGGCGCAAGCGCGGCCCTTGTCCCACACAGATTCAAAACTTTTTCTGTCCGACATGCGCCGCGATTATTCCTTCATATTCTGGAAAGAAATCACATGATACATCTCTACGCAGCTGGTGCAATAACTGGCTGACAGCAGCGAACTTTTAAGGTAAAAAGAAACTCTCCTGAACGGTACGCCCGTCTCTCTCCTCTCGTTTCCTTCCCTCATCTCCTCGCGCGCCGTCCCTCCTTTGTTGTTCTTTTTCATGAATGGATCAAACCATGGCAGATACCTGTATCGAAAATCGAACCTTTGACGAACTCCAAGTCGGCGAAAGCGCGACGGCCATTCACAAAATGACGCGTCACGACATTGAACTTTTCGCCGTTGTTTCCGGCGATATCAATCCGGCGCATTTGGATGAAGATTTTGCAACGAAGAGCCGCTTCCATGGCGTGATCGCACACGGCATGTTATCTGGCGCTTGGATCTCCGCCATCTTGGGCACAAAGCTTCCGGGGCCCGGCACCATTTATCTCGATCAAGCGATTAAGTTTTTGCGCCCCGTGCGTCCCGATGACACGATTGAAGTTGTCGTCACCGTTGCCAGCAAAGATGAAAAGCACAAGATCGTCACGCTTAATTGCGTGGGCACCAATCAAAAAGGCGAAGAAGTCGTTCTCGGCGTTGCTACCGTTATCGCGCCGAACGAAAAGATCCGCCACAACTACACCTCACTGCCGCAAGCTGAGATTTTGCATCACGACCGCATGAGCGGCATGGTGGAAAAAGCCAAGAGCTACGGCCCGCTGCGTACCGCCGTTGTGCATCCGTGCGATGCGGCCTCGCTGGCTGGCATGGACGAAGCGCGTCGCGCTGGCCTCATGATCCCCGTGCTCGTTGGCCCGGAAAGCAAGATCCGCTCGGTCGCAGAAGCCAATGGCATCTCGCTCGATGGCTGTGAGATCGTTTCCGTCCCGCATAGCCATGCGGCGGCGATTGAATCCGTCAACCTCGCACGCGAGGGCAAGGTTCACGCGCTGATGAAGGGTAGCCTTCACACCGACGAAATCATGTCGGCGGTTGTGCATCGCGAAAAGGGTCTGCGCACAGAAAGCCGTATGAGCCATGTGTTCGTCATGGACGTACCGACCTACAAGTTCCCGCTTTTGATCACGGATGCGGCGCTGAACATTGCGCCGGATCTTGAAACCAAAAAGTTCATCATCCAAAACGCGATCTATATGGCCCACGCTGTCGGCATTATGGATCCGAAGGTTGCGTTGCTTGCCGCTGCGGAAACCGTCAACTTCAACATGATCGCGACCATCGAAGCCGCGACCTTGTGCAAGATGGCCGACCGCGGTCAGATCAAGGGCGGCACACTTGATGGCCCGCTTGCGTTCGACAATGCGATCAGCATGGAAGCTGCGAAAATTAAGGGCATCGTCTCCCCGGTTGCGGGTCAGGCCGATGTGCTTGTCGTGCCGAATATTGAATCCGGCAACATGCTTGTCAAACAACTTACGTTCCTTGGGGCGTCTTCGGCAGCCGGTTTGGTTGTCGGCGCACGCGTACCCGTCATGCTCACCAGCCGTGCCGATAACGCGCAAGCGCGTTTGGCTTCAGCCGCGCTCGCGATCTTGATGAACGTTGAGCAAAAATCACGCCTTGGCGAATAAAGGACGCAGCCATGACAACACCAACTGATACAAAGGCTGCCGTTCTTGTTATGAACGCAGGCTCGTCGAGCCTCAAGTTCGCGCTCTTCATCGGTCCCGATGAAGATTGCGCGGGCCGGGGTTCAATTACGGGTATTGGCACCAAGGCTGTGTTCAAAGCCAAGGGGCCGGGATTCGATGGTCATGATCAACCGTGGGTCAACGATACGAATTGCGCGTCACCGTCTGATGGTGCGCGCATTTTGTTCGATTGGCTTGACCGGATCATGCCGGATATTGAGCTCGTCGGTATCGGCCATCGTGTTGTTCATGGCGGCGATCTTGCCAAGCCGACGATCATTCGTCCTTATGTGCTTGCCTATTTGAGGACGTTGTGCTCACTGGCACCGCTGCATCAGCCGTTCCATCTTGAGATCATCGAGTTTATTCAAAAGATCAAGCCGACGGTGCCGCAGATTGCGTGCTTCGATACCTCGTTCCACACGACGGTGCCGTCAATTCATACCCGCTTTGCCTTGCCGCGCATTTGGCATGAAAAAGGCGTGCGGCGTTATGGATTCCACGGCTTGTCTTATGAATATGTTGCGAACCGGCTCGAACGCATCGCGCCGAAATCGTTCACAGGCAAGACGCTGATTGCCCATTTGGGCAATGGCTCAAGCATGTGCGCGCTTGATAACGGCAAAAGCTTTGCAACCACGATGGGCTTTTCCGTTCTTGATGGCTTGATCATGGGCACGCGCCCCGGCGCGCTTGATCCCGGCGTCTTACTGTACTTCCTGCGTGAAGCCAAGCTTGAATGGCAAGCCATCGAACGCATGCTGTATCATGATTCAGGTCTGCGTGGTGTCTCGGGTATTAGCAACGACATGGCCGTTCTTTTGGCCAGCGACTCCCCGAACGCGCGTGAAGCCATTGATTTGTACTGCTTGCGCATCATCCAAAATGTTGGCTCGCTTGCCAGCTTGATGGGTGGCGTGGAAACCATCGTCTTCACCGGCGGCATTGGTGAAAACGCCTCACAAATCCGCGGCCAGATTCTTTCGGCTCTGGCGTGGTTTGGCGTTACGTTTGATGAAGACAAAAACGCAAAGCTGCCGCATGGCGAAGTTCTGATCTCCTTGCCGGACAGCAAAATCGCTGTTTGGGTTATCCCGACCAATGAAGAAGTTGTGATCGCGGGGCACACCCGCGAAACGCTTATGGCTCCACGGCACTAAACGAAACGTTCGGCCACAGGAAAGAAAAAGGGCGACCTTCGGGTCGCCCTTTTTTTGGGACAAGGGGAGAAAGGGCTTCTTCCCTGACCCCTGAATCCTGACCCCTGACCCCTGCCCTACCTAACAAAACTCGTCGGCGAGGGATTGATGATCTGGCTGCCTGTTCCCGTGACTTCACTGATGGCGAGACCGCGTTCAATCTGGCCGCTTTCGTTCAAACGAAAGACGCCGTCAAGCCCGGCGAAGCCCGAGGGGTTCGTCAGGCTGCTGTGATCAATTGGAATTGCGTTGCGCACCAAAACCGCAGCAAGCGCCGTGGCGTCATACGCCAAGGTCGCAAGACGCGGCGGATCTTTGCTGTAGGTTTCTTTATATGACGTTTCAAAACGCTGGCGAGCCTCTGGCTCCACTGCGGCGAACAAGCCGCCGATCAAAAGCGGTTGGCCTTGCGCAAGGTTCGGTTCATCCCACAGGCCGGTGCCTAAGATTTTTATCCGGCCCGGCTCCACGCCCGCCGCCGTTAATTGACCCGCAAGCTTCCGCAGCTCTGCGCCGCCAAAGGGCAAAAGCAATGCATCGATTTGTTCTTTTTGCGTTACCACCTTACCAACATCGGCAGATGAACCCATCAAGACAAGCTCCCCGCCCTCTTTTTGCACGCTTTGGCGCATGGCTTCGGCCACCAGCTTGCCATAAGGGCCAGCAGGGACAAGGGCGGCAAACCGACGCGCGCCTTGTTTGAAAGCAAAGGAAACCACACGTTCAACTTGCGGCACCGGCGCAAAACCCATGACATACACGCCGGGCTGCGCCAAAGACACATCGGTCGAAAGCGCCAGCGTGTTTACGCCTGCTTTTTCGACTTCAGGTTTAATCGCCGCGACTTCCGCTGCGAAAATCGGCCCGATGATGAGTTGTGCGCCGCTACCTATCGCGTCACGCGCCGCCGTGCGTGCGCCCTCGGGCGTGCCCGCCGTATCACGCGGCATCAGCTCAAACCCATCACCGCCAATATCAAACAACGCTAATTGCGCCGCATTCACCATCGCCTGCCCCAAAGCAGCACTTTTACCGGAAAGTGGCGCAAGAAAAGCGACCTTTGTCGGGCTGAGCTGCGCTTGCTTTTGATTCACACGCGCCGACATTTCTTGCGGCGACGGATAGGTGCCTTGGCTTGGTAGCCCAGATGAGGTCTGTGCTTTGTGAACTTCGTTTTTCTTTTGCGCCGTGGCCCCCGGGGTTGTTAGTCTAGACTCTTGGGTCACGTCAGAAGAACAGCCGCCCAAAACCATAAGGGAAAGCAGAAGACATGAAGCCAACAGACGATTTGCCGCTGACGGCACGCGGGAAAAAGAAAAAGACATTGCCTGATTTCTCATCTTGGGTTCGAGGGTTCTTCAAGGCTAACGAAGAAGACGCGGCAAGTAAACCGCTTAAGCCTGAGCCGGGATTGTACATCGTTGCGACCCCTATTGGCAATTTAGGAGATATTACACTGCGCGCTTTGTGGACCCTGCAGCAAGCGGATTTGATTTTATGCGAAGATACGCGCGTTTCGGGCTCTATGTTGCATCAATTCGGGATTTCAAAACCGCTTTTGCCCTGTCACGACCATAATGAAACCACGCGCATTCATGAAATATGCGGCCGGATTTCACAAGGCGAGGTTATCGCGCTGATCAGCGATGCGGGCACGCCCATGATTTCCGATCCCGGTTATAAATTGGCACAAGCGTGCCGGGCGCAAGGCCATGCTGTGATCAGTGTGCCGGGCGCAAGCGCCCTCCTCACGGCGTTGGCTTGCGCAGGATTGCCGACAGACCGGTTTTTGTTCGTTGGTTTTCTACCCGCTAAGCAAGTCGCGCGACAAAAAGAAATTGCCGCCCTCGCCGCGCTACGCGCAACGCTTGTTTTTTATGAATCGCCTCAGCGCGTTACAGATACGCTGGCCGATTTAGCCACGCATCTATCCGGCACGCGTCACGCTGCCGTTGGCCGCGAGCTGACCAAACTTTATGAGGAAATGCGCACCGGCACATTGGCCGATTTAGCCGCGCAGTTTCAGGCGGAAGAAGCCTCGCCGAGAGGCGAGTTTGTTATTCTTGTCGCGCCAGATGAAGCCGAAGAGCAAAGCTTTGCGGCGGAAGAGCTTGATGGATTCCTGCAAAAAGCACTTGAAACGATGAGCCTGCGCGATGCCGTCGCCGCCGTCACCGAAGCGACGGGCCTCAAAAAGAGCGATATTTATCAAAGAGCTTTGACGATGAAGACGTGAGAAGAGGGGTCAGGGGTCAGGATTCAGGGGTCAGGGAAGAGAAAGCCCAAGCTCTCTCGTCATCGCGAGGAGGCGCAGCCGACGCGGCGATCCAGAGTCGGTTGAATGAACGTTGGTTTTTGTGACCCTGGATTGCCACGGCGCTTTGCGCCTCGCAATGACGGATAGG
>Ga0209800_10001509_pt1 | contig 23899 bp, 15 predicted proteins | sample Higcelweek8metaG_FD_187174 | JGI IMG/M metagenome (GOLD analysis project Ga0209800, IMG submission 187174) | Freshwater pond sediment microbial communities from the University of Edinburgh, under environmental carbon perturbations - High... | ecosystem: Environmental > Aquatic > Freshwater >...
GGTACATCGCCCCGAGGCTGTGCTGAAAACGGGTATGAACCGCACCCGGGTAAACATAGCTTGTGAGCCCCAACTGCCTGATATTGCGTAGTCTCTGAAACCAGGGATGGCATACAAGATCAAAAATGAAATCACCCGGCATAGTTATAAAACCGTATACGGGGTCATTGATGATCTTTCGCTTGTTGGTCAATGATGCTGTTTTAACGAAGGCAAATTTATTAATTGTTTCCTTATATAATGCAGAATCTCCTCACTTTCAACGTTCTTAATAATAATTCGACATGCAGATTATTTGATATTTGAAAAATAGATATTATCTTTGCACCCGAATAGAAGGGTGGGTTTGCCTAGGGGACAAAAGTCCCCTATTTTGTTATCAAAAATGAGACAATGATTACGAAGGAACACATAAGGAAGCTTGCAGAGGGCCACATACGGGGCACCGGCATCTTCCTCGTGGATGCGAGGCTCAGCAGCACCGGGCGCATCACTGTGCTCATTGACAGGCCCGAAGGAGTGAAAATAGAAGACTGCGTATCAATGAGCAGGTTCCTCAGCAATGCTCTGGGTGAGGAAGGTGAGGACCATGATCTTAATGTCTCTTCACCGGGACTGGACATGCCTTTTCTGGTTATGGAGCAGTATCTCAAGAACGAGGGTCGTGAAGTTGACGTAGTTACAAATGCCGGAGACAAGCTGTCAGGCTTTCTTCGCAACGTAACCTCCGGAGGCTTTGACCTCGAAGTTGTAAAGAAACAAAAAGGAAAAGAGCCTGTAGTAACGGCGGCTCCTTTCAATTATGAAGACGTAAAGTCAGTTACAGTAAAAATATCATTCAAATAACAGAACTGTTTACCACAATGGAAAACGTTAACTTAATCGATACCTTTTCAGAATTCAAGGAGCTGAAAAACATTGACAGGCCAACCATGATGAGCGTCCTCGAGGATGTCTTCAGGGGTCTTCTTGCTAAGAAATTCGGATCGGCAGACAACTTTGACATAATCGTCAACATTGACAAGGGTGACTTCGAGATATGGCGCAACCGCGTCGTTGTAGAAGATGCGGAGCTGACTGATGCCAATACCCAGATACCTCTCTCGGAAGCTCACAAGATCGATGAGGATTATGAGGCAGGCGAGGAAGTTTCGGATGAGGTCAAGTTCCTTGATTTCGGGCGCAGGGCCATACTTGCGCTGAGACAGAACCTCGTGGCACGTATCCTCGACCTTGAGAAAAACAATATTTACCTTAAGTACAAAGACCGTATCGGCGATATAGTCACCGGTGAAGTTTACCAGGTGTGGAAGCGTGAGACTCTTGTGCTTGACGATGACGGCAATGAGCTCATCCTGCCCAAGGGTGAACAGATACCTTCAGATCACTTCCGCAAGGGTGATACAATCCGTGCCGTAGTTATCAGGGTGGAAATGAAAAACAACACCCCCAACATCATTCTCAGCCGGACTTCTCCGGTATTCCTTGAGAGACTCTTTGAACTTGAAGTTCCCGAGATCTTTGACGGACTGATTACAATCAGGAAGATAGTAAGGATACCCGGCGAAAGAGCCAAGGTGGCCGTCGAATCGTATGACGAACGCATTGACCCTGTAGGTGCCTGCGTGGGGATGAAAGGATCAAGGATTCACGGCATCGTCCGGGAGCTCCGCAATGAGAATATCGATGTAATTAACTTTACCTCAAACATAAACCTGTTCATCACAAGGGCGCTTAACCCCGCCAAGATATCGTCAATCAGGCTTATCGAAGCAGACAAAAAGGCGGAGATCTACCTCAAGCCCAGCGAGGTGTCACTTGCCATCGGCAAGGGTGGCCTCAACATCAAGCTTGCAGGTCAGCTCACCGGATATGACATAGAAGTATACCGTGAGCCGGACAATGAAGATGAAGAGGATGTTTCACTCGACGAATTCTCAGATGAAATTGAAGGCTGGATAATTGACCAGTTCAAGTCTATCGGATGTGATACCGCACGAAGCGTGCTGAGGCTTACAATACATGACCTGGTGAAGAGGACGGACCTTGAAGAGGAGACAGTCAGGGACGTGGTGAATATTCTCAAATCAGAATTTGAAAAAGAATAACAGTCTCCGTCTGGCAGGAGCACAAGATATTAACAGAGGTTAACTCAAGAGGTTGTTATAAAGGAAATATGACTGAAGACAAGAAGGCAACACGTTTAAGCAAAGCCGCCCGTGAATTTAACGTCGGGATTCAGACAATTGTTGATTTTCTTCACAAGAAGGGATTTGATATTGGCACGGATCCTAACGGCAAGATTCCGCCTGAGGCTTACAACCTTATCCTAAAAGAGTACAGCAGCGACCTTAACGTCAAGAAGGATGCTGACAAGCTTGCTCTCAAGGAGAGGATTACGCCCAAAAAGACCCTCTCCATCGATGATATCGAAGCTGGTCCGGAAGGCGAATCAGTTGAACCCGATGAAGATTTCCTAATAACAGACGTCTCCGGAGTAAAGAAACATATTGACCTGCGTACGGAAGTCAGGAAACCGGAGATCAAACCGGTTGGCAAGATAGATCTCACACCTGCCGCAAAACCGGTCAGGAAGGAGCCTGAAGCCCCGGTGAAAGAACCGGTTCCGGAGCCTGTGGCCGAGGTGAAACCAAAACCTGAAGAACCTGCCGTAGAAAAGACAGAACCTGTAACCGAAAAGACCGGGCCTAAGGTATTAAGGACGATCGATCTGAGTAAGATTCAGGGCAAACAGGAAAAGGGAACTAAAAAGAGTGCTCCCGTAAAAGTGGCCGAAAAGCCTGCAGAGCCTGTGAAAGAAGTTGCTCCTGTGGCTGAGGTTAAGCCGGAACAGCCGGTGGCTCCGCCCCCTGTGGCTGAAGTGGCCCCTGTTCAGACAGAATCGAAAGAGCCGGAGATCTACCGGCCGGATGTAAGTAAGCTGTCAGGATTGACAATTGTCGGATCGATCAACCTGCCTGAACCTGTGGTTCGCAAGCCAAGGGAATCACCTGCTGATGAACGCCAGAAGCGTGATGATCATAAAAAGCGCGAACGCATAAAAGCCAAACCGCGTGAGAAGGTAGCTCTTGACCAGCCTGTAGCTGCTCCCGTTGACCCCAGAAAGGATAAGAAGCCGGGCACAGTGCCGCAGAAGGATCACCGTGATAAGAAAAAATCATTCAGGACCCTTCGTCCTGAAGTTGACAAGGAAGATGTGTCAAAAAACATCAGGGATGTGAACCTCCTGATGAGCAAGGGCAAGTCGAAAGTTGCAAAGTACAGGCGTGACAAACGAGATGCCGTAAGCCAGAGGATGAGGGATGAGGATGACAAGAAGGAACTTGAAAAGAGCGTACTCAAGGTCACCGAATTCGTTTCTGTAAACGAGCTTGCGACTATGATGGAAGTCCCGGTAATTGATATTATTTCAACCTGTATGAGCCTCGGCCTTATAGTCTCCATAAACCAGAGGCTTGACGCCGAGACGATGGCTATGCTTGCCGAAGAGTTCGGATTCTCTGTTGAGTTCGTCAGTGCCGAGCTCCAGGAAGCAGTAAGGGAAGATGAAGACACAGCTGAGGACCTTGTTCACAGGCCGCCGATTGTAACGGTGATGGGACACGTAGACCACGGTAAGACGAAGCTGCTCGACTACATTCGCAACACAAACGTCATTGCCGGAGAGGCAGGGGGAATAACCCAGCACATAGGCGCTTACAGCGTATTGCTTGACAACGGAAAGATAATCACCTTCCTGGATACCCCGGGTCACGAGGCATTTACAGCGATGCGTGCAAGAGGTGCCCAGATTACAGATATTGTTATCATTGTGGTAGCTGCAGATGACGGTGTGATGCCGCAGACACGCGAGGCAATCAACCATGCGCATGCAGCAGGGGTTCCGATCATTTTCGCAATAAACAAGATAGACAAGCCGCAGGCCAATGCTGACAAGATACGCGAGGAACTTGCAACTATGAACTTCCTTGTCGAAGAATGGGGAGGCAAATATCAGTCGCAGGAGATCTCTGCCAAAAGCGGACTTAATATTGATTTTCTCCTTGAGAAGATACTGTTGCAGGCGGAGATGCTTGATCTGAAGGCAAATCCTGACAAACCGGCACTTGGTACTGTGATTGAATCATCACTCGACAAGGGAAGGGGCTTTGTATCCACCATTCTTGTAAAAGCAGGAACTCTGAAACTGGGTGATGTTGTACTGGCAGGAAGCTGCTTCGGTCACGTCAAGGCGATGTACAATGAAAGGAATCAAAAGATAACTGAAGCCACTCCCGCTACTCCTGTGCTGATTCTGGGACTTAACGGGGCTCCGCAGGCAGGTGACAAGTTCAATGTGATGCAGTCAGACAAGGAGGCCAAGGAGATTGCAACCAAGAGGGCTCAGCTGCAGAGAGAGCAGGGTCTGCGCACACAGAAACACATTACTCTTGATGAGATCGGACGACGCATTGCTATCGGCAACTTCCAGGAACTCAATATTATTGTCAAGGGTGATGTTGACGGATCGGTGGAGGCGCTCAGTGACTCACTGATCAAGCTTTCTACTGAAGAAATTCAGGTCAATATAATCCACAAGGCCGTTGGCCAGATATCCGAATCTGATATTCTGCTTGCAGCAGCATCAAATGCGGTTGTTGTCGGTTTCCAGGTAAGACCATCACTCAGCGCACGCAAAATAGCTGAAAAGGAAGGCATTGACATTCGTCTCTACTCTATAATCTATGACGCCATTGAGGAGATCAGGGCTGCGATGGAGGGTATGCTTTCTCCGGAGATCAAGGAGGAGATAGTTGCGACAATCGAGGTCCGCGAGGTCTTCAACATAGGCAAGGTCGGCACCATCGCCGGTTGCTTTGTCCGCGAGGGAAAGATAAACCGCAACACGAAAGTGAGGGTCATCCGCGACGGCATTGTTGTCTTTACCGGCAACCTCGGATCACTGAAACGATTCAAGGATGACGTGAAGGAGGTTACATCCGGCTATGAATGCGGACTTAACATCGATAATTCCAATGACATACAGGTTGGAGACGTTATCGAGGGATACCAGACAGTGTCGGTTAAGAAGACTCTTTAAGACTTATTACGAAAAAGGAACGGGGCTGAATGAGCCCCGTTCCTTTTTATTTTATGGTTGTCGTGCTGTCAGGCTCCGATTAGCTTTTTGTAAGCTTCAGCATCAAGCAGTGAATCAAGTTCGCTATGGTCTTCAATCTCGACCTTTATCATCCAGCCTTTACCGTAAGGATCCTTGTTCACCTCTTCGGCAGCAGAGTCAAGGTCCTCATTTTTAACAATTACTGTCCCGCTGACAGGCATGAACATGTCTGACACAGTCTTGACGGCCTCTATAGTACCGAATACTTCACCGTGGGCAAGCTTTTCCCCTACGGTTTCAATCTCGACAAAGACAATATCGCCGAGCTCATGCTGAGCAAAATCGGTAATACCTACTGTTGCTTCGTGGCCATTGACAAGGACCCACTCATGGTCTTTCGTGTACTTAAGATTTCCGGGAACATTCATTACTTTATGTTTTATTAAGTTTAACTCTCTGTAACACTTTCAGGAAGTCAAAAATACATCTTTTTTAATATTCAACCCCTGAGTTTTCTCATTTTTTGGCTTTGAAGCCTCAGCATCACTGTACAAGTGTGAACCGCAGGCTGAATCCGAAATTGGTATTTGAGGTCAGGAAGGTGTTTGCCACAAACGGATCATTGAGAGTATGGTCAGCATAGATCTGAAGGTTGAATCTGTCGCTGAGTACATAGTCAGCAGTGGCTCCGAGGGTGAAAACTTTCTGCCCCGCCACCGGCTGATTGACCTGTTCAATAAGTTTGCGTGCCATAGTCTTGTTGTCTCTCATCGAGAGATCCAGCCTCAGTGTAAGGTCGCTTTTCAGTGACCGCATCCCGGCTCCTGAGTTGAGCACTATCGAAACGTCATCAAACCGGTACCCGGCTCCTATCGTTATCTCGTTATTACGGATATCGGCCACCTGGTTGCTCGTCATATTGAGAGTGACCGTGCGCGATTTACGGTACTCAAAGCGGGTGGTCAGCGAGTTCTTCCAGCCAAGGTCAATATTTATCAGCGGGCTGAACTGCTCGTTGATAGTGACCGAATTTATTTCGAACTGCGGAATGAAATTTGACTTCAGGTCCCTGATATAGCTTAAGCCTGATTCATCCGGATCATAATAGAGGTTCGTGTTGAATGAGCCGATTGTGTATGTCGATCTGTACTGATGAGAGAGACTCACCGAGTTGAATATTTTGCGTACAGCTTCATATTTCGTCAGTCCCTCGAAATTTATTCTCCAGTTGGGCATCATATGAAGCATGGAGGGGAATGCCGCCAGCGAGATCCTGTTCGGGTCCCTTTTTGTATATGCGGCAAGGAATGCCGGCACCATAACTTCGCTTGATGTGATACTGTAGCCGCTGGCGTACGGACCGGTGATTATTTCTCCGGTCACAGGATCAAATGTCCGGTCATAACCCGGGTCAGCGGCACTGCGTACATCAGCACGGCGCTGTGATATAATGACCGTGTATTCCCTGAACTTTTCGAAAGTTGGTGAGAGATAATCGCCTGACTTGGGAACCTTTTCAAAGGCTGTACCCCATGATAGCACTGAAATTGTGAAGTTGCCCGTTATGCGGGTATTGCGTGTGCTGTCAGGGAAGTTGCCGTTTCTGTCTGCACGGTAATATGATGATACTGTCTCAGAGTAGCGGCGGTCTCCGGTTATGTCTATCCTCAGACCCGGGAAAGGCTCAACGTTGATCCTGGCATTTATCTGCTCGCGCTTGCTGAACGAGGCCGGCATGTTGATCAGCGTATCAGGGGTCAGCCAGCCGTTGATGGCTGCATCATCGAAGAACCGCTCATCGGTAAGGCCCATCAGGAAACGCCAGCCCGGAGAAAGCATACCTCCGTAATTCTGCTGTCCCATGAAGGAGGTTGCCGGAAGATACCCGGGAAGTATCTGACCCTGGTCAATAGTGTAGGTGGCAGAAACGTTGCGGACGGCCATCAGGGCACGAATGGCATAACGTCCTGCAATACCGATCGGATTCGGTTTCTTCTCGACCCTGCCCTTGACTGTAATGGTGGCTTTCGCCACATCTGTATCCGGTATGTAGTCGATCCTCATATTGGAGACAATGTTAAACTTCCCGCTCACCGGGGCACCTTCAGCATCTGTCACAGTGACTGTAAGATCTCTCGACTTAAGGTTATGATTCACAATCCTCACTTTCCCTGCGCGCAACGGAATATTACTCCTGGTATGTGTAAGCTCTTCATAACCAAGGCTCATCCGTTTCTTGCCTCCAGGCTGGGTCATGGCCTCTACATCTTTCAGGAATTTGATCTTGGAATAGAGGTTTGTAAGGTTTGCCTGAACAGTGAACTGGCCGTTGTTGGAGTTCTTGATCGTATTACCCAGGTTGATATTCATCGAGTCAGGAAAAACAGTACCTGCAAGCCAGTCGTAGCGTGCTCCGTAACGAGCATTGGAGGTGACCCATGACATCAGCGGCAACTTGTTGACAGGAAGATTATAATTGAGATTGAAGAAATGGTAGTAGTTGGTGGTTCTGCCCATGTCCGACAGGTTTACGCGAACCGAGTCACGCCATTTACTGTACAGATCAGGATAACGGTCGCGGTCAACGCCTCCCATGGGCTCGTCAATGCGGGCGATGCTGCTGGCAGTGAAGTCGACCTTCAGCTGCTTCGTAATATCATACTTGACATCGTAGAACCTGGTCCACTGGAAATCCTTCGTGAATGTCGGTTCTATTTTGAGATCCCTGTTACTGATGTTCCTGGTTTTGATTTCGTTATAATACCTGTATAGATCAGTGCGGAAGGTGAGGTGTTTCGGAAAGAGATATATGTTGAAATCCTTGATAAGTCGCAACGCAGGTGATGATAGAAATCTTGCCTTCTGGAAAGGGGTGAAATTCTTCGGCCTTGCTTCGAAGTCATACGCTATGCCTCCCCTGTAGGTCTTCTCAACGTCGATTTCAGTCTTTGTATTCGAGTTCAGCACCTCATTGAAGGAATAGGAAACTGAAATATTTGCAGGGTCCCAGGCCCTTGGCTTTTCTCCTCGTTTGGTAATACCGGCATTGCTGACAGTGAAAGTCCTTCGTCTCGAATAATCCTCTGCCAGGTTCAGTATTGAATCACGTGTTGGTTTATCAGGCGCGTTGTCAAGTGACTCTTTCAGGAGGATGTCAGGATCGAGGGGGTCATACTGCGGTCTCACCCTGCTTTCTGAATATCCCATATATACCGGAATCCGGACCCCTATTTTTTCGGGAAAGAATTTGCCGAGCTCGAGATTGGTGGACATGTCATACTGCATCACCTCCTCCTTGCTCCGCTCGTTGACCTTTTTGTCAATACTGCCCCAGCCCGGGGTACTTGTCTGGCCCACCAGGTTGAGTGTGCCAAGGTCAGCCAGCCGTGCTTGCAGATGCGCATTGGCAGCCCATCCCCCCTCTTCCCTGAAGTCGCTCAGACGGAGTTCGTTGACCCATACTTCAACTGCTTTCGCGGCACCGTCGTCATTGAGCGGATTACGTGTCTTTATTGGATTGCGGACACCCAGCATTATGACCCTTATGTTGCTCAGGTTCGGATTTCCGCTGACTGAAATGCGCGCTGCCCCTGACATAATGGAGTAGATATCTCCGACACTGACTGTTGAGCCTGTTGCGAGCATCGCAGCATCACGTTCCTGTTTGGCGTCAAGAAGAAGTGCAAAGTCGATATCAATCTTGTTTGCTTCAGGCCAGACTACCATTCTCTGCTCCTCGCTGTCATTGCTGTAACGTCCGTAAGGCGTAAGTTTAAGCGGTATCTCGTATTCGTAGAAGTTATTCCTGTAATCAGAGCCTACCCTGACAAAAACGGTGACCTCGTCATTAAGGAGCGGTTCTCCGATCAGTGACTCGGCGTGCACCTCCATCTTAAGTTTTTTGTACTGGCGCATGTCGAGTGTGACATTCTTGTATGTAGCCCTGGCATCCCCGTCGGTGAGGTCCCTGACACGAAGTACCATTGACTGTTCGTTAAGCTGCCTCAGCTGGGGATTCTGCGGATCGATGACACGGGTGAAGCCCGGAGGCAGCACGTAGTTCACGGGTTCCTTTCCTGCATTTTCCTCAATGCTTACAGAACTGATCTCAAATGTGCCGTCCTCCTCTTCAGGAACAGTAATTCGCTCGCCACCCTCGAAGAATGTAAGGTTGTACTTTCTCCATTCGGACCTCACAAGTTCGAGGCGTGCAAAGCGCAGTACCACCTCCTCGTCAAAGTTGCGCATGAAGAGCCTCAGGAACCTTATCGACTTGAAATCGCGTATCGGACCGACTACTCTTTCATATTCTGCAACGGGTATCTTGAACTGGTACCATTTTACCGGCGACTTTTCACCGTTGGCGAATGTGGCTGTATATTCAAGCTGATCGACAATATAATTCTTCCCCACGACCATATCTTCCGGCCTTAGGCTCACCCGGTACTGGTAGTAGCTCTCCGTCTCGCTGAGTGTGTTGTCACGGTTTATATCCTCCATATCAGGGAGCGTGGAACCGCTTGTAGGAAATGATTCCAGAGACATTTCTGATGTCGGTGAGTTTCCGTCGGTGCCGTTAAACTTCTTATACCTTTCAAGGATGCCCAGCTGAAGTAAGTCATAGTCACTGCCCCTGAAATAGTGAAAATCATCATTGGAGGGGTCTTCGAAGAGAAGGTCAAGGATCTCAGGGCTTACCACGGCTCCCACCGCAAGGAGGTAGCTGTCAAAAAATGCAGTCTCGTCATCATTTCCGAGGCCGTCAAGTCCGACATCCTGGTAGCGGCGTGAATCAGGATCATTGTCAAATGCATGCACCACGGCCTGCACTGTCGGGATCCTTCCCCAGACAGTCGTATCCACATTGGTAAGCACAGGCGATACCGGGAGTCCGTTTTCATACTGTTTGCGCGAGTCGCGGAGAATGTCTTCCGAAACGTTGCCGAGATTGAAGAAAAGGTCGCCTCCCTGGTGGTCAGTGTTCTCGGCAAAGGGGTCCATGACCCAGAACTTCAGGTATTGAATGTTTGCCGACTCGAAGTCATTTGTGAGCAGTTCCCTCATCATACCTCCCCAACGTGTGCGGGGAGAATTCAGGAGGCCCCCGGGACTCAGACCTGCGGAATAGATGCCAGGCAGAACATCGAAGTTGTACGGGCCACGTTCACCCGGATAGAATGCTACGTTAAGCACGGCAATATTTGTCGGGATACCGCTTACTGACTCCTTGAAGGGAAAGATCTCCGTTTCATATATTTCCCTGACATAGTGGCTCGACTGCAGGTCTTTGTTGGCCCTGATATGGTCAGGTGTTGTCGATCCGTTGCGAAGAAAGAGGGGGTCTATAACATACCACGCCAGCCTGGCCCTGTTAAATCCGGTACGGAGGTCCTTGCTCAGTTTGGCTTCGGGGAAAAGGGCATCCTGCCCCTGCGGGACGCTTGCCATCGACCAGGCATTGAAAGCCCTGAGGTCAAGGGGTATCTCGCTGGCTTCGAAATCATCGATATAAACTGCCCCGGTGGAAGTGATGGCTTTGCTGTGCCCGGGTACCAGGTGGGCAAACTCGCCGAAGAAATTGACCGATGAGGGCGTGTTTGTTTCGAGAAACGGAAGAAAGTCGATCATCTTGGTGAGCAGCCTTGAATCAGTTCGGTATGAAGCGTCAAAACCGTATATTGTATTTGAAATGGGATCGTCGCCATATGTAACCTTCTGCGTATAAGGCCTCTCAGTAAGGCGCAGCACTGTGCCGCCCAGGTTGAATTTCTCGGAAAACCGGTAGTTAAGGTGAGTCCCGATGAGGGTCTTGGTCTGCAGTCCGAAAAACTGGTTGCTCTCAAGGGAGACCTGCACCGGCGTCCCTGATTCACTTATGGCAGAGTTGATGATCTTGACGGACCCGAGGTTGTAATCAACTGTATAATCCACGTTCTCAGTCAGGGTCACGCCTCCTGCCGTTACCTTTACAGAGCCCTGGGGTATATTGGCAACATTAAGCCTTATCTCTGAACCGGAGGCCGAGGAGAACTGTCCGCTCAGAATGTACTTGTTCTTCTCCGCTATCTGCCTGGCGACTGTCTGGGTGGAATCATAGAGTTCCGTGAAAACGTATTTTCTAATCTGCTCAGGATCAGTTATAAAGTTCAGCAGATATCTTCCGAAAGGTTCCCTGACCGGGAATATTATCCTGCCGCGTTCTGCTGTGATTGTGACACCCTCCACGAAGTCGAAGACGCCGTCAGGCTGTCTGTCGAGCTGAGAGTTAAGCTGATCGAGACCCATAACCTGCAGGAGAATTTTACCGTCTAGCGGCGTTCCCGGCAGGTAGTTGATGGCGTTACCGGTCTTGTCATCCTGATAGAGGACATCCACCTTGAAGTTTCGGCTCTCGATACGCCCTGAACCGACATTATAGATGTTTTTCATCATCAGCTGCCATGTCGGAAGGCGTGGACTCAGGCTGGTGCCCTTGATAAGCTTCAGGATGAGTGCATCAGGTGCGGTGATACCGTCAGTTGAGAATTCTCCGACCTTGAATACCACTCCGTTTAATGTATACTCATAGGCTACTGCCAGAACCTCGTCATTGTTCAGGGCCACGTTGAGTGATATGTAGCCGAGCTGCCTGTTGACAGTATATTCACGCTCGGTGAGCCTGCGTGCATTCTCTATCTTCTCATAGTCACGGCCTATCTGGAAAGCGGGGTAGAGAGCAGCAAAGGCGTCCGCCACCTCGTCAATGTTCCGAACAGCGCCATATGTGGTCAGCATCTCACCGTAAAGGCCGTTACTGCTGTTGGCGGGATTGGGAGGGTTACCCGGCACACCCTGAAACGTCGGTACTGTATTGTATATATTGCCCTGGTTCTCAGCCAGGTCCATAAAAGCCACAATATTACGGTTGCTGACATCCTCAAACCTGCTGGTCTTATTTGTGACCCACACTTCTATCTTTTCAATGTTCACACCGGTGCTTACAATTGGCAGGCTTTTAAGTGCATCGTCAAAGCTGTCCTTGAAATGCTGACCGAGGAAGAAGTGCCTGTTGGCTTCATAGTCATCAGCAGTAATCTCATAGTCGGTGAGCTGGGCACCGCCTTTAACCTCCACCGTTGAAGACTCGCCCTTCTGCTGCGAAAAGACTGTTGTCATCGTAAGTTTGCCGAACTGCAGCTCGGTCTTCAGTCCGAACAGACTGTAGCTTCCGGAGATTAGAGTACCGTTCAGCGGCAGAGTGACATCCCCGGCTTCAATCTTTTTGATTATCTCGTCTTCCTTTCCTGAATATTCAAGCTTGGTGCGGTTTTCAAACTCGAACATTGCGTCGGTGTTGTAGTTGATGCCCAGTTGCATCTTATCACCGATTGTGCCGGTCACATTCATCTGGATCTTTTCCTGGAAGTCAAATGTAGGAATGGTCCTGAGTCGTTCGGAGAGAGTGGGATTCTCAGTGTGTGAGATGTTTATGCCGAAGATTAGCTCCGCTGAGCCCTGTGGTACAATATTTATTACATTGCTGCCGAAGATCTTGTCAAAAGTTTCTCCGCCGACCTCAATCTGTGGTATCAGTGAAGATCTGAATCCCTGCACATCGCCACGAAGGCGCGCATCCCAGTATTCGTGCATTGCCTGTTCAAATTCATACTTCCTGTACTCGTCAGGGTTCATATAAACAGGCTTGCGGAAATCAAGGGTCCCGACTCTCTGATATATTATGTACTGGTTATTTTTTCCGTCATATTCAACTGATGTCTTAATGTTTGACGGGTTATTCAGGTAAAGCGGGGAAGATTTGCGTGCTTCCCAGGGTCTTGAAGGGTCAGACTGCAGCTTCAGGGGAGCCTCTCCGGGACCGGTCTGCCCGTAGAACACAGCTGATACAGAAGACAGTACTGTAAATAGTACTGCCTTGATTATCGGAGTTCTATATTTAACAGTGAACTGCAATCCGGCACCTATAGTTTATAAAAGTTTCAGCGCCTTTCGTACAATCTCTTCCACCGCAAGTGATTTATTCTCTTTCAGCAGGCTGTCAACCACCTTTGAGGCGCTGTTCCTCGCAAACCCAAGCATTACTAATGCTGATAACGCTTCATCACGTGCAGTATTGTCGGAAAAAGTAATTATTTCACCGGAAGCAGACGGTTTCCCGATCTTGTCCTTAAGGTCCACAATGATTCTCTGGGCAGTCTTCAGTCCTATACCCTTTATTGCCTTGAGGGCATTCACGTCAGCACCGGTTATCGCCTCGCTGAGTTCCGAAGGTTTCAGTGATGACAGCATCATTCTGGCAGTATTGGCACCCACACCTGATACTGTTATGAGTTGCCTGAACAGTCCTCGTTCCTCCCTGCCCGAGAAGCCGTAGAGAACCCATGCATCCTCTCGTATGGCTTCATGAATATAAACAGTGCATTTTTCGGATTTCTCAAGGTCGGCATAGGTGGTCAGTGAGATATTGATGCTGTAACCGATATTATTGCATTCAATAACAACAAAGGCCGGATTCAGCTCAGTGACTGAGCCGGTAATATAATCGATCATAAGGCGTGGTCATTATTTTCTATTTCAGGAGGAAGCTCATCGACGTGGTCAGAGTGTATGTCAATTTTCTGCTGCTGCAGGGGGTTTCGCGACAGCTCAGCATACATCTTCCGGTTACGGAAGATGTCGCATGCCACATATATTGCCTGCCTGAATGAGTTTTCCGAGGCTTCATTCTTCCCGGTTATGTCAAATGCAGTACCGTGCACGGGAGAAGTGCGGACCACAGGCAACCCGGCTGTAAAATTGACCCCGGTGTCGAATGCAATCGCCTTGAAGGGAGCCAGTCCCTGATCATGGTACATTGCAAGGATGGCATCGAACTTCCGGAACTGTCCGGCCCCGAAAAAGCCGTCAGCCGGATAGGGCCCAAAAGCATAGATCCCCTCGTCATTGGCTTTTGTGACCGCCGGAAGGATGATCTCTTTTTCCTCACTGCCAATCAGGCCGTCATCGCCGGCGTGCGGATTGAGCCCCAGAACTGCTATCCGCGGCCGCCGTATGCCAAAATCCTGAAGCAACGACTGGTGCATTATCTTCAGCTTCCGTAAAATCAGCTGTGAGGTAACAGTCTGGGCTACGTCTTTCAGCGGAATGTGGTCAGTGACGAACCCTATCTTCATGCTCTCGCAAACCATCATCATAGTTACATCCGACACTTTCAGCCTATCTTTCAGGTAATCTGTATGTCCCTTGAATCTGAATTTGTCTGACTGCATATTGTGCTTGTCTACAGGGGCAGTGACAAGCACCTCAATGCTCCCTTTTATAAGATCGCTGACAGCGCATTCCAGTGCTGCAAGTGATGCTTCGCCTCCTTCAGGAGTGGATTTGCCAAGTTCGACACGCACCTCATCGCCGAGGCAATTGACCATGTTTGCCTTTTTCGGGTTTGCCTCCTCGGGAGTCCTGACCGTGTTAAATGTGAAATTGACAATGTTAAGCACTTTCCTGTGATAGGCAGCCACCTTCGGCGAGCCATAGACAACCGGCACACAGATATCATTTATCTGCGGGTCATCGAGAGTCTTCATTATTACTTCGTATCCAATGCCGTTGATGTCTCCCTGGGTAATGCCTGTAATTATAGGTTTTCTTTCCATTGGTTCATTAATCATTTGGTAAATGCGGCAGGCCGCCGTCAGGGCTGTAAAGTTAATCAAATTATTTAACGAATTCGCTATAAATCATTACCTTTGCCTCCGCGTTACATCATACGCATAATTGCATATAATGGCTATCAGCGACGATACATACAACAGAGCCTCGGAGGGAAGAAGACTCCCGGCGGGAGAGGCTCTCAGGCTCTACGAAGAAGCCCCTCTGAGCACCCTCATGTTGCTTGCCGACGGGGTACGCAGAAAGTTGCATACTGAAAACACTGTCGGCTGGATGATAGACCGTAATGTGAACATCACAAATATCTGCTTCTCGCAGTGTCGTTTCTGCAACTTTTGCCGTACTGAAAAGAGTGAGGATGCATATGTCACCACTGACTCCGAATATGACGAAAAGATCCGTGAGCTGAAAGAATGGGGAGGTGACCAGTTGCTGCTCCAGGGAGGTATGAACCCATCTCTCGGCCTGGCTTATTATGTCACTCTCTTCTCCGGCCTGAAAAAGCGCTGGCCTGAAATAAAGATTCACGCCCTCGGACCCCCGGAGGTGGCTTACCTCGCCCGGAAGGAAAAGATGAGCTACCGCGATGTGCTTGTGACACTGCATACGGCGGGGCTCGACTCCTTGCCCGGGGCAGGCGCCGAGATACTCTCCGACAGGGTACGCAGGGAGGTTTCTCCTGCCAAAGCGACGGCAGAAGAGTGGCTGGGAGTCATGCGCGAAGCACACAGGCTCAATCTGCCGACCTCGGCGACAATGATGTTCGGACACGCGGAAACAGGTGAGGAACGCATCTCTCACCTGATACGCCTGCGGGAGCTCCAGGATGAAAAGCCAGAGGGTCATGACGGCTTTATCACATTCATACCCTGGCCCTTCATGGACCGGGGCACCGTACTGGCAGAAAAATACGGCATCAGGAGTAATGTCACTTCATCAGATTACCTCAGGATCATTGCAATCAGCAGGCTGGTGCTCGATAACATACAGAACATCCAGTCATCGATACTCACTGTGGGAAAGGAAACAGCCATTCTCACTCTTCACGGTGGCGCCAATGACCTTGGATCAGTGATGATAGAGGAGAATGTTGTCAGCGCCGCCGGTGATGCCTTCCGGTGCAGGCCTGAAGAGATGCAGCAGATAATCAGGGAAGCAGGCTTCATACCTGTCAGAAGAGACCAGCGCTACCAGCCCTTCAAACAGATCTGACAGTTCAGTCAGACGGTCTCTTTACTGAATACATAAGTGCTTCTACCTGTCTGAGAAGCTCACGCTTGTCATTTTTGGGAGCGTAAACGAAGCCAGTCACCACCACTGTCCTGAGAGCCACAGTGTCAATCCAGGCGTATGATATGAATGGTCCTCCCATGAAGCCCCCCTCCAGAGTCCACAGGCCCCGCATCTCTATATATTGCGTGTTGTTACGGGTAAATGACCGGCATACCACGGGGACCTTTTTTTCTATTGCCATGAATGAGCCCCCGTCAGGGCCCTTTACCTCCGCCGAAGTGATCTTCTCGGTCAGGTCTGCAAGTTCGATGCATCCTATCCTGGCAAGAGCCGGATTTCCGTATTATACTATAACCGACTGTGTCGTCTGGGGTGTCTCCGCTGATATCATCATAATACTGTCACGTCGAAAATCCTTTTTATAGCCGGCAGGTAACAGTATCTCAAGCCTGTTATTGCCGCTGCCCACGACCTCGCGTTCCGGTCCTGCCGATTCCATGAGCCACGATGTAAGTCTCGTCCGCTCAACCTCATTTATGCGTTCACGTATTTCCGGTCCGAAATTGCGGAGAGCCGATGACAACTCTGCCGTATCCCGGGCTGTAAGGCGCAATACTATCTGAGTTTCAGCCCACTCATTCCTTGTGACCATAAGACCTGCCCGGGAGATGGCCGGGTCAGTGCCAATAAACACGACGTTCCTGTGCACCAAAAATAAATTGGTGAACCCCGCAGGTGTCACCTGCAACAGGCTGAAGGCCGGTTCAGGCTGAGGCATTCCCCGCAGGTCTGCTGCAAGTTCAGTACGAATAATTTCTCCTGTCCTACCCTCCCACAACGCCCTGTCAGTTACAACCAGGACTTCGCCCGAAGAGCCTGTAACATTTGGCAGTGTGCGTGTAAGTGATGAGTCTCCGCATGACGCTAATATCAGCACCGCTGCAGCAAAAAGAGGCATTAATGTTTTCATCGGGGTAAGGTTATAACTGAAACAAAAAGCCTGCACTCGCATGCAGGCTTGTTCTGTAGAAAACTACAGTCTATTTTTCAGTGATATCTTCACTTGTTTTCTTATTCTCAGCCCCCTCGGTGTCCTTGGCTTTTTTGAATTCCTTAAGACCCTGTCCTATGCCCTTCATCAGCTCAGGTATTTTCCTGCCGCCAAAGAGAAGCACCACGATAACCAGTATCAGAATAATTTCGAAAGCACCAATTTTTCCCATCTCTCTAAGTATTTAAGTTCCTGCAAATTTATAAAAACTTATATAATGGCAGCTATAATATTTAAAATCTTCACTTACGGATAAGTTTGAGTATGTCATTACCATTTGCAAAGATCAGCAGGGCAAAGAGGATTACCATTCCTGCTATCTGGGCATATTCCAGGAATTTGTCGCTTGGCTTCCGTCCGGTGACAACCTCGTAGATAAGGAACATCACGTGGCCTCCGTCGAGAGCCGGGATCGGCAGGATATTCATTACTGCCAGGATCAGTGAGAGAAAGGCTGTGAGGTTCCAGAAAGACTGCCAGTTCCAGATGCCGGGGAAGATGCTGCCGATAGTAATAAAGCCGCCGAGCGATTCGTAAGCCTTTGTGTCTTTTGAGAATATCAGTTTAAACTGTTTCAGATAGTCACCAGTGGTCTTGAACCCTTTTTTTATACCTGCAGGCAGAGCCTGAAAAAGGTTATAGTGCTTTGTGCTGAATTCAAAGATGTTTGCCACGTCGCGGGTGATGCCCAGCATCCCTGCTTCGGTTGGCGTAATAGCCAGATCCACTTCTGCATTTTCGCGTTCTATTGTAAGGGTCATCGGTTTCCCCCTGTTTGCGGCCATGTACGACTGAAACTCGTCATACCAGTCGAAGCGGTTGCTGTCAAGGGCTATAATGCGGTCGCCCAGGGTCACACCTGCCGTCTGCGCCGGAGAATTTTCAGCAAGGCCTGTCACAATGAACGGTCCGAAGGGTATCCGGGCATCAATAACATCAGGATTTTTCAGCAGGTACTGGATGATCTCCTTCTTTACAGGAATATCGACAGTGTTCCCGCCCCGGTCAACGGTTATAACCTTTCGGTCATTGAGAATTATGTCAGGAATGATTGCATAGAAATTATCTGTCTCCACACCGTCGACTGATATTATTTTATCGCCGTTGCGCAACCCCATTGCATAACCGGTAGAGTCGGTTACGATCCCGTAAGTGACATTTTTAGAAGGAAGGTAGGTCTCTCCCCAGAAGCTTAGTACCCCTACATAAATAATCAGGGCGAAGATGAAGTTGAAGAGCACTCCTCCGGTCATAATCAACAGTCGCTGCAGGCTGGTCTTGGACCTGAATTCGTATGGCTGAGGGGGCAGCTTCATCTGCTCGCGGTCCATAGATTCGTCAATCATCCCTGAGATCTTGACATATCCGCCCAGGGGCAGCATACCAACACCGTATTCGGTATCACCAATTTTCTTTTTGAAAAGTGCAATGGGCCAGTCGAAGAAGAGGTAAAATTTCTCCACCCTGACCTTGAAGAGACGCGCGAACAGAAAATGACCGCACTCATGCACAATGACAAGAATGGAAAGTGAAAGTAAAAGCTGGATTATTTTGATAAGTACTGTCATTATTTTTCTGATTTACTGATAAATTTTTTCGCAAGGCTCCTGCTCCTGCTGTCAGTCTCCGCGTAAACGCCGGGTGAAGCCTCTTTGTTGAATTCGGTATTCTCAATCACATACTCCACAGTGGCAGCGATGTCTGTAAACCTGATTTCGTTATTCAGGAATGAAGCCACGGCGACCTCGTTGGCGGCGTTGAGTGCACACGGGATATTGCCGCCCCGGGCAATAGCTTCCCTGGCGAGTGTCAGGTTTCGGAAACGGTTGGTATCTGGTTTCTCAAATGTAAGTGAGGCAATGTCTGCCAGTTCAGGACGCGGAATATCCGTGATAACCCTGTCAGGATATGTCAGGGCATATATTATAGGGAGCCTCATATCCGGGATCCCCAGCTGGGCCTTGACAGATCCGTCTTTAAACTGAACCAGTGAGTGAATTACAGACTGGGGGTGTATGAGAACCTCAATTTTCTCTGCCGGAATGCCGAAGAGCCAGTGTGCCTCTATTACTTCCAGACCCTTGTTCATCAGCGTGGCTGAGTCGATAGTTATCTTGGCGCCCATTGTCCATTTGGGATGACGCAATGCCATCTCCGGGGTAACTGCCGGCAACTCTTCGGCCGGAGTTGTGCGGAACGGGCCTCCCGATCCGGTCAGAATTATCTTTTCCACTGAACCTGCAGGCTCGCCTGTGAGGCACTGCATTATTGCAGAGTGTTCCGAATCTATTGGAATGAGTCGGCTGCCCGAGCGGGCAGCATAACCCGTTATCAGCTCACCGGCAACGACAAGAGTTTCCTTGTTCGCAAGAGCCACCTCCTTGCCTGCGGCAACGGCGGCAGCCGTGGGACCCAGACCGGCAAAACCCACCATTGCGGCAACCACAGTGTCTACGGAATTGCCTGTGACAACCGCTTCAGAAGCCTCGGTGCCTGAAAGGACCTCGACCGGGAGTCCGGCCAGCTCCTTCTTTAACTTCAGGTAATGGGAATCATTTGCAATGACAACCTGCCTCGGCCTGAAAAACTTCGTCTGCATAATGAGCAGGTCAATATTGTTGCCTGCAGTCAGCACCTCCACAGTGAACAGATCAGGATAACGCGAGACAATATCAAGGGTCTGCGTTCCTATTGAACCCGTTGAACCGAGAATTGCTAACCTCTTATGCATCTGACACTACGATGTTAAAAAAAGATATACTTCGTCGGATCCAGCGGTTCACCGTTGTACCAGAGTTCAAAATGCAGGTGCGGCCCAGAAGTGTAGAGTTCACCGGAGTCTCCGACGATAGAGATGGCTTCTCCCGCCCAAACCCTTTCACCCATCTCCTTGAGAAGTGTGGCATTATGCTTATATACCGAAATAAGGTTATAGCTGTGCTGAATTATCATCACGAAACCCGTCTCCATTGTCCACCCTGTCATTATCACCGTCCCGTCAAGCACCGAAGAGACAACCGCTTTGGGCTGGGTCACTATGTCTGTTGCAAAATGCCTGGTGCGGGTATCAAAGTCGCTTGACACTATCCCCTTTACGGGCGGGAAAAAATGAACGCTGGCAAGCCCGGTCCCCCGTTCTGACCCTGTAGTGCCGGTACCCAGTGTGTACTGCTCCTCACTCTCTACCCTGGAACGAAGAACGGAGTCTTCAACGGACCGCTGAAAAGTTATGCTGCTGTAGTCGCGGGTACTGTCGCGCACAGTCATCCTTTCAATTGGCTGCCTGCCGGAAATGACACCGTTGAGATCCAGGAAATATTTGTCCCTGATTTCTATCTCGTGCTCAAGGGAGTCGAGCATAAGAGCATTCATTATAATGGTGCGGCGGAGAGTCACATCAGGGTATCCGGGAATGAACTCGCGCAGGTTGGTGAAAGCGATCAGCGAACTCGTTATGCCTATTATCAGGAATACGAGGAATGCCAGGGCTAACAGTGCATTGTATTTGGAGAGTCGTATGCGCCATACCTCCTCATAAGTCGTATCATTGAATACAGCAAACCTGAACCTGTCTTTCCAGTTGCTTTGTCTCTTTTTTTCGTTCCTGGCCATCCTTAAGCACGTAAGAAGGCACAAAGATAGCTACTTTTGTATCATAAAGACTCAAAGATGAAAAGGACCTTTCTCATCGCCTTCCTTATTACAGCCCTGCTTTCATGTTCCAGGGAGACACCCGAAGAACCATCGATTTACTTCCCTCCCTCAGGCAACACTATTTGGGAGGCAGTCACTCCTGAGGAACTTGGATGGAATACAGCAGGGCTGACTGACCTCAATGATTTTCTTGAATCAACCGGCACAAGGGCATTTCTTGTGCTGAAAGACGGGAAGATCGTAATCGAAGAATACTTTGGCAACGAACTTACAGGGCAGCCCTTTACAGGTTTGAACTACTGGTACTGGGCTTCAGCGGGCAAGACCCTGACCTCGATGCTCGTCGGGATTGCACAGGAACAGGGTTTCATTGCCATAACAGACAAAACATCCGATTATCTGGGGACGGGTTGGAGCAGCCTTAGTGCAGTGCAGGAAAATAAAATCACAATAAGGCATCAACTGACAATGACGACAGGACTTGATGACGGTGTTACCGACAATCACTGTTTCGATCCCTCATGTCTTGTTTACCGGGCTGATGCCGGCACACGCTGGGCATACCATAATGCTCCTTATACACTTCTCGACGAGGTTCTCAGCACCGCTACCGGTATGAGTTTTGAAGACTATTTCAATTCCCGGCTACGTGATAAAGCGGGGATGGACGGCTTCTGGACCTGGGTAGAGAATGACCATATTTATTGGAGCACGCCGAGATCAGCAGCCAGGTTCGGATTGCTTGTACTGAATAACGGTAAATGGGATCAGACTCCGGTGATTGCTGACAATACCTATTTCACTCAGATGATAACCACCTCTCAGAGTATAAATCCATCATACGGTTACCTCTGGTGGCTCAACGGTAAGGGCAATCACATGATCCCCCAGTCGCAGATCGTATTCCAGAGTGACATAACCCCCTCTGCCCCTGACGATATGTTTGCCGCCATGGGTAAGAACGGGCAGCTCATCAACGTCATTCCGTCTGAAAAACTGGTGGTTGTACGGATGGGTGATAATCCTGACGGCTACCTTGTACCGACCGGATATCAGGAAGATATCTGGGAGCGACTCTCCCTGATTATCAGGTAGTACTCCCTACCATCCTATGCCGTAATCTTCGCCGTGGTTGCTGGAGCCGCCCCAGAAGGTGCCATGGAGCTGGTCAAATCCGATAGCATTAACAGGGCCTGACGTTCTCTCCTGGTACGTGATGCTGTATCCCATTCCGGTGAGTTCCTTTCTTATCCAGTCGGGCATCCGGTTGTTCAATATCATTCCGCCCGCTTCCTTCTCATGGTTACCAAAGCTGGAGTACATCTGCATCGTTTTGAAACTCGGCGCTTCACATGCTTCCTGGACTGTCATTCCAAACTCGACAACATTCAGGAAGAACTGCAGCAGGAGCTGATCCTGCTCATCACCTGCCTGTTTTGCAAATGAGAGGAACGGCTTACCGTTCTTCAGCGCCAGAGTGGGTGTAAGAGTCACCCTTGGTCTCTTACCCGGCTCTACCACATTGAACGGGTTTTCTTTCTCATCGAGTACAAAACTCTGCATTCGCTGACTCATGCCAACGCCTGTATTGCCTGCTATGCACGCAGGGACCCATCCTCCGCTGGGGGTGACTGAGACAACCCATCCTTCGGCATCTGCTGCCTCTATTGATGTGGTCCCCGACTGAAAGCTCTCAAGGAACGCTTCATATTTCTGAGGATCGGAGGAAGGATAAATTTCATTTGACGAGGCTGTCCAACTGTTAAGAAGGGATGTAAAAGGATTTGTTCCGCCCTCGAAAGGGTATGGATCACCGGGTCTTGCAGCCGGGTCGTTTCTCTGCGGATTTATCAGTTTACTCCTCTCCTTTGCATAATCCTTGGAAAGGAGACCTTTCATCGGTTCTTCAGGCGGAAAGGCAGGGTCGCCATAGTAAAAGTCGCGGTCGGCAAAGGCAAGGTTCATCGCCTGATACAGTGTGTGAATATATTTTGTGGAGTTATATCCCATCCCCTTCAGATCGAAGTTTTCGAGAATGTTAAGTGCCTGAAGCATAACGGGTCCCTGGGTCCACTGTTGCAATTTATACACCTCGATCCCCTTGTATGTTGTCATAAGAGGTTCTTCTATCTTCACCTCCCACTGAGCAAGGTCTGCGGCAGTGATGAGTCCTCCCTGTTCCTGGCAGCCCCTGGCAAACTCCTGTGCGATGTCGCCCTTGTAGAACCTGTCATAAGCGGCATAGATAGCTTCTTTTCTTGATTTCTTCTTTTTAAGAGCCAGCTGTTCCGTTTCGACGAGCTTGGTCAGCGTTGCCAGCAGGTCAGCCTGCACGAATATCTCACCGGCTGACGGTGCTTCGCGCTTCTCTCCTGCATGGGGAAGGAACACTCTGGCCGAGTAGGGCCATTCCTTTATACGTTCCTTCTGCCTTTCTATTGAGTTTGCCGTCTGTGCTTCGATTGGATAACCTGCTGCCATCTGCATGGCAGGTGCAAGAACCTCTTTCAGACTCATGGTTCCGTATTCGGCCAGCATCGTCATCAGGCCGCCGGGATTGCCAGGAGTTACTGCCGCAAGCGGACCGTATTCTGGAGGATACTTCATCCCCTTGTTTTTAAAGAAGTCAGCCGTGGCTCCGGTGGGGGCTACCCCCAGGGCGTTTATGGCTATGACTTTTTTAGTATTGGGATTATATATTAAAGCCTGTGTTTCGCCACCCCAGCTGAGCACGTCCCACATCGTACATGTAGCTGCCAGCATGGCACAAGCTGCATCGACGGCGTTGCCGCCCCGGTCAAAGATCATGGCTCCGGCAGTGGCTGCCAGCGGCTTGCCGGTGATGGCCATCCAATGAACACCGTGCAACGGAGGCTTTTGGGTGGTTACAGGAAAATTATTGAAAGACTGTGCATTGGAAATAACACATGATAGAAACAAGCTGAATAACAGAGTGATTTTTTTCATGACAGGATAGGTTAACTATGACAGTTTTTTAATGCTGCCGTTTTGTGCAATTTCGTAAATAATAACCAAACCTGCACGTCAAAACACACCAAAGCTGCTGTATAACAAGAAGCCTCTCCCGGTCGGGGACACTCCCGGCTTTTTATTTAGTTGGCTTATAGTACTTAAGTGCTGCCGGCATGAACTGCGTCAGCTTCCTAATCCTT
>Ga0209800_10001510_pt1 | contig 23895 bp, 19 predicted proteins | sample Higcelweek8metaG_FD_187174 | JGI IMG/M metagenome (GOLD analysis project Ga0209800, IMG submission 187174) | Freshwater pond sediment microbial communities from the University of Edinburgh, under environmental carbon perturbations - High... | ecosystem: Environmental > Aquatic > Freshwater >...
GTCTGCAGGCTTATGTGGCTTCTTTTCATATAAATATTATCATGCGCTTGACAATTACAACAACACCGATACTGAGTTTAAAAAGTACACCGATGAACGACATCTTTTCATGGGATTAACTATAGGCACTGGATCCCTGTCTTGTTTGACATTAGCAACATCACTTATAGTTCAGCTGCGGCCTATTGTGCTTAAAGTCGAAAAATCAAAATCTGCAGATATATACAGCGATCAATTGCGTATGAATATTTCACTCAATTCTATTAATTTCCAGTATCTATTTTAAGCTGCATCAACAACTATTAACAGTAAATAATCCAGCTCCAGATAACCCCCGGCGGAGCCGGCCTTGCTTTACAAATACCGCTTTGAAGGCAGACACTCTGAAATCTGATTATTTTGGCAGTTTTAGTGGCGTGCTATAGCAACACCTGCATACATACCTTGTAAAATACAATTCACAATTGTATTTTACAAGGTATGTACTCACGAATATGGTTATCAGAACTTGAACGCAAACTTGCTAATTTTCCGATTGTTGCTATTATTGGCCCCCGGCAATGTGGAAAAACTACTTTTGCACGCAATCACCTGCCGCAATGGACTTATCTTGATCTTGAACGTCCATCTGATCGTCGTCCGCTTGAAAGTGATATTGAAGGCCGTCTGCGCATACTGGGAAACAACTGCATTCTTGATGAAGCACAGAGGCTTCCGGAATTATTCCCGGTTCTTAGATCACTTATTGATGAAGAGAGATCAGTCAAAGGCAGATATGTGCTTCTTGGTTCTGCATCATTTGATCTTATCCGTGGAATATCAGAATCACTTGCAGGACGTATTGCATTTATAGAACTCCCGGTACTTCAATATCAGGAAATTTTATCTGCAAACCCGAAAAATTCAAATGAAACAGAACTCATTTCTGAAAGGTGGTTCCGGGGCGGATATCCAGAAGCATGGCTTCAGTCAGATGATATATCCCGTAGAGACTGGTTTGAAGCTTACGAAAAAACATTTCTTCAAAGAGATGTTCTCGAACTTGGAATGAACGTACAGACTTTAACTATCGGGCGGTTATGGGCTATGATGGCTCATGGGGCCGGTGGCATCTGGAATGCATCTGGATTTGGATCAGCATTAGGCGTAAATTATCAAACTGTAAACAAATATGCTGAATTGCTTGAGGGATCATTTCTTATACGAAGATTGACACCGTGGTATACAAATATCGGTAAAAGATTGACAAAAAGCCCAAAATTGATTTTCCGTGATTCCGGCCTTTTACATTATTTTCTGGGAATACACGACAAAAAAACACTTGATGTACATCAGTCAAGAGGACACTCATGGGAAAATTTTGTGACCGAAAGTCTTATCACGCGTTTTTCCCGTGAATTGCCCGGCTGTATATTCGGTTACTGGAGAACTCTGGCTGGTTCAGAAGTGGATCTTATAATTGAACGTAATGGTAAAATAGTACCGGTTGAAATTAAAATTCATTCATCTCCGGTTGCGTTTGATGTTCGCGGTCTTGCTCAATGTATTCAGGATCTGAACTGCGATTATGGAATTGTAATTCACAGCGGCAATGTAAGCTATACTATAGGCAAATCAATCAGGGCTATTCCTGCATCAGAAATTCTATCTGGTAAAGTTGGCATTGATTTATAGATATGAACAGCATTACTCCCGTTTGACATATAAACAGTTCATAAAATTCACCTCTGAAGCCTTAGCGGCAGTTCCAGTCCATTCTGCTCAAGCAGCTCCTGTGAAGTGAGTATCTCTTGAACCGGGCCATCGGCGACCACTTTCCCGTTTGACAAAACAACCACTCTGCCGCATATTTCCCAGATGAAGTCGAGATCGTGCGATACCACTATTCTTGTTATATCAAGTGATCTTACAAGATTTATCAGCTTGCGTCTGTGGCGCGGATCAAGATCTGATGTCGGCTCATCCATAATAAGAATCTGCGGCTTCATTACAAGCACTGTCGCGAATGCGACAAACCTTTTCTGGCCCGCACTGAGATGGGATGGCGGCCTGTCGCGCAATTCGTAAAGCGACAGATCTTTAAGCGTTGTATCAACAAGCGATTTCAGTTCATCGCCCTTTATCCCGATGTTCTGCGGCCCGAACATCACATCATCATAGACTCTTGACATGAATAACTGGTCATCCGCATTCTGAAAAACAAGCCCGGCTTTTCGGCGGATCTCCTCCTGATTCTTTTTTGTCAGTTTACAGCCACAAACTGTCACAGAGCCCTGCGCGGGAATATGAAATCCGTTGAGATGATTGACAAGTGTCGATTTTCCGGCGCCGTTGGCCCCGACAATACCTACAGATTCACCTTTATATACAGTGAGCGATACATTGTCAATAGCTCTTGTCCCGTCATCATATGTAAACATCAGGTCTTTTATCTCAACTGCAGTTGTCATTTAAAATATTATCCGTATTAAAGTAAAAATTGTAATAAGCAGGACTGTCATTAAAATGTCAGATACCCTGAAATTAATCCTGTTGTGCCTGTCAAATTCTCCATCAAAACCGCGTGCAACCATGGCGCGATAGATCCGTTCTGCCCGGGATGTTGTTCTTAGAAGTAAAGACCCTATCAGACGGGCAGTCACAAATATTCCCTTCCCGTTTCTGCCAAATGATCTCATATTGCGGGCCCGCATCATCCCGGCAGCCTCATCTGCAAGAAGAAAACTGTATCTGTAAAGCAGCAGGAGCTGTGTTACAAAAACTTCGGGTACATAGATTGAACGCAGTACTTTGCAGAACGTGTGAAAATGTATACAAAATGAGAATGTGATTACAGCACTCAGTGTGACAATGCTTTTTGCAGCAATAACGATTCCGGATACAAATCCGGCGCTTATTGAAACATCACCAACTTTTGTAAACGGACGCTGATCAAGAATCGGATTTGCGGCTGCCATTATAATAATAAATGGGGAAATCATAAAAAGCCATTTTACAAGCATCTTTACAGGTACACCAAGCGCTGCAATTGCAAAGACAGGAAATGCAGCATATATCATCACTGCAGTTATGTCATACTTCGGCACAGATACTACAAACAGGATAAAAGCAAGCAGTGACAGTACAATAATCCCGTCAGTATTCTCACTGCCGCCTGCAGAATAACCGGCTCCAGCACTTTTCTTATGATAATCAAGAATCTGATGCTTGCGGCTCATGAATCTGACTGTGACCTGACAAATCTGTTCCGAAGCAGAAATCCTGCAAGTGCAGTAATAAGAAGAACTATCAGACTGCCTATGATACCAGACAGTGATGTACCGGACAGCATGCTGCCCTGTATTTTTGAATTATCTGATACAGATGCCTGCCCTTTAAATGAATAATCAGGTAAAAATGCGATTTTTTCCTGAAGTGATGCGGCAAACAAATGAATTTGTCCACTGATATCAGATACGAATCTTTCGGTTCCTGTAACTTTCGCCATTGACCACTCAAGCCCATCAGGATCTTCTGATGCAAAAAGGGAGACAAACCCTGCGGTCAAAATAGCCGCGATGACAAATACAGTGACCACACTCTTGTTAAGTTTGGCTTTTTCTGCATCAACAAGCATTGACGGCTCTGTTTTTGCAACAAATGATAACACTCCAAAAGTTATCAGTCCTTCAGCGAGGCCTATTGCTGCGTGTATCGGTATCATAAAAAGAATAAATGTTTTAAACGGCAGTTCAGTTACGCCTGATATTACAGTCTGTAATACAACTGATGATGCGCCGAATAAAAGAGCTGTTTCCGCGGTGATTATACTTGCTGCTGCAATACGGACCGGTGAATTTTCAGACCCAGCAATTCTTTTATAAATTAACGGATAGGCAATAAATGCGGGGAAAAATGCGAGGTTGAAAATGTTGCATCCAAGTGCCATCAGGCCGCCGTCAGCGAAAAAAAGACATTGAATCACAAGTACGGATGCAAGAGTAATGAATGCGCGGTACGGCCCAAGCAGTACTGCAAGCAGCAATCCGCCTCCAATGTGTCCGCTTGATCCTGTTCCCGGAATAGAGAAGTTTATCATCTGAGCCGCAAATATAAATGCCCCCATAACACCCATGAGTGGTGTGCGGGATGAATCATTTTCCTGAGTGATTTTTTTTGCGCTGTATCCAATGAGGCTTGCGCTGACTAACCAGAACGCTCCACCGACTGCAGGCGAAAGAAGTGCATCTGCCATGTGCATAATGTCGACCTCCGTGTACTTTAGCCACTGACCGTAGCACCAATATACGTTTCGTGCCACCTCTCTGCCACAGTTTATGCAACAATTCCTGTTTTTACACTGATTATTATTTTTAAAATATACAAGACAACTATTTGCAGGCTTTTTCCGGCTCACTCACAATTGCACTTATACTCATATCAAGCTGCACAACACCAACCTGAGCCCGTAATACTGACGCCAGCTTTTCGACTTCACGCACGCAGCCCTTTATGGCAATTATTTCAAGGCAGTGATGATGATCAAGGTGAACATGCTGAGTACTTATTATAAGCTCCTGATAGTCATGCTGAAGATCAAGGAGTTTATTTGCAAGCTCACGTTTGTGATGATCATAAGTCAAAGTTATTGCGCCGGCCACTTTACAGCCGTCAACTTTTCTTTTTTTTGAAATGTCATCACGTATGAGATCACGTATTGCCTCTGAACGGTTTTTATAATTCTGCAATTTGATGTGTCTGTCAAACGCATCAATCAGGGATTTTTCAAGAGAGATTCCGAAACGGTAAAGATCAGACATATTTGATCCTTTTTTGTTTTATATGAGTACTAAATTATATCATGACAGCATCATGTAGAAGTATGATGGAGCAGTGCCTCTTCATAGCCGTTTTTTTTCAGGATATCCATTGCGATATCAATTGAGGCCTCATTCACCCTGTGAACTGTAAACCCCCTGCGCTCCATTCCGCGGAACCATGATTCCTGTCTCTTTGACAGCTGATGAATCGCTATCCGCAAATTATCAACCATTCTCGGATATGTTACACTACTGTCAAGATACATTGCAACATGTTTATATTCCATACCGAATAATGACAAACGCACATGTGAAATTCCTTTATCAATAAGCTGCTGCACTTCACAGACAAGTCCCTGCGCAAGGCGCTCATCAAGTCGTTTGTCTATGCGGTCGAGAAGCTTCGACCTTTCGTAGGATGTACAGAGAATAAGCGGGTATAAAACAGGAAATGTGTTTTTTGATGCAGGCTCTGAAGTTTTTCGGTATTTGGCTATTTCAAGAGAGCGGATTATTCGCTTTTTACTGTTCAGATCTGTCTTTTTGTATAGATCAGGGGCACAGGTTTCAAGCTGACTCGCAAGTTCTGATTTTTCTTTTGTCATTAAACTGCCGCGCAATGCAATGTCTTCTGGAATTGCCGCAATATCATAATTACGCAGTACAGCCTCGATATACAGACCGCTTCCCCCGGTAATAACCGGCATTTTTTCTCTGTTGACAACATCATAGTATGCCGCTTCGAAATCAACCTTATAATCAAACAATGAATATATTTCAGATGGTTCGCGTATATCAATCAAATGATACGGAACTGAAAAAGAATCCCCCCGATATTCAAAAATATCTTTACCTGTACCGATATCCATTCCCCGGTAAATCTGACGGGAATCCGCTGAAAGTATTTCGCCTTTAATCTCACGTGCAATCGCAACAGCAAGCCGCGTTTTACCTGAAGCTGTCGGACCGCAGACAACGATACAGTTTTTTTTATCTGAAATCATATTTATACTTTATTCTGTATTGCAGTTTTTTAAAAAAACTTAAAGCTGTCATTGGATTCCGGTATGAGTACATGCAACCACATCTATCTTCACCCCTTAAATCCCCGCGGGGGACTTCATGAAAATCAGAATCTTACAAGGGGGTGAAATATAAAATTTATAATTTCATCTACGTTTTTCAGTTAATATAATTTGTTCCAATTTGCTCTCAGTTACCTGATTAAATGTAATGAAAAAATCTTAGACTTGCGCATTATTAACCAGAACCATATAATTTTATAGTAGTTACTTTATTAATTATTATAAGTTAAGAAAAAATGAACTATACTGAAGCCTTTGAAAACGCTCTTGTCTGTTTTAAAGAGACTCCTGAGAAAGCCGGTGTTTTCGACTCCCCTTTCTGGTCTCTGATTATTGAAACACTATGTGATGAAATTCACAAAAACGGTACACTTGAATCAATCCTTAAAGAGAACAGTCTTCTTATCAACTATGGTATCTGTAAAGAAGTAATTTCTGATCCCGGAGCCATGCAGAAAAAAATTGAAGATGTTCCCGCAAAAAACTGCCCGTTTTCACTTGTTTCATTTTCAGGATGGCTGACTGAACAGATAAATAAAATCCGTCAATGTGATAAGCGGGATGCATTTGTCAAAATACTCAGGAGCAATCAGATACTGTTGTCAAAGTATAACCGGGAAGTGCAGACACTCAGAAAAGAGCGGAATGCAAAGCTTAATCAGCTTGCTGAAAGTTCTCAATCGCCAAATGCCAGTTCTGATTTAAATAAAGTTCTATCAGAAACTGCAACCGTTGACAATTCGCAACTTGAGGTTTTCCGTATAAAGAAAGCCATTTCAAGAGGTGTTTTCTTCTCAGTCGATCAGAAACGCGACAATGTGCAGCGTGAAGCAAATCTGGCAAAAGCACAGGAGCAGATAAAAACATACCTCGACATTTTCCCGCTCTGCGATACTATTGTTGAAATTCGTCAGTCATGTGCAGGTGTCAGTGAAATATTACAGAAAATTGTCGAGCTTGAATTGACTCTCGATAAAAATCAGGCAGACATTGAATCTATCGAAAAGCAGCAGTCCGAACTGTCAGTAATTGAACTGGAAAACAAAGTGCGCGAAGAACTTGAACAGATACGCGATCTTACGCGGCTCAGTGCAAAAAGAATGCATCTTGACAATTGCCCGATACTTACTGAGGGAAAACACTTTTTTACATATAAAAAAATTATCGAATGTCTGAACCGTATCCTTGAATTTGATCCGCGGATTCTCAAAAATGACCGGGTTCCACTTTTCGGAAAACCGCAGGTCGTACTTGTTCCAGGCAGTGGAAACTCAGTATATGACTGGAAAAACAACATTATTATAATTCCGTTAGTCTATACAGCAGATAATCCCATGATGTCAATCAGTAACGGAATGATCGAATACAGACTTGACACAGATGAAGATAAAACAACACTTAATTCATACAATGAGCTTCCGGAAAACAAGGAAGTGCGATCAAGTATTCAGTTGAAATCGCAGCTGATAAAAGACTACACCGTCTGGATGACATCTGAGTACATGGGATACCGGGTACTGCAAAAATCGGTTAAAGATTGGTTTGAACATGAAATCGGACCAAACAGGAATGAAATTTTTATCCCGCATGATTACCAGCCTTTCAATTTTTCAGCTTCTGAATTCACAAGACTCTACAAATCTGTTGAAGAGCGGATTAATAATGCAGGAATTGAAAAAGCTGATAATGATGATCTGTGGACCGGAAGTATCCTGTCGTATCATCAGGGAAACATTCAAAGGTCTTATGACCTGCTTAATAATCTTGTACAGCGAAAAATTACAAATCCAATGATTTTTTACAATTTCGGTCAGGTCTCATCAAAAGTATTTCAGCGCAGTAGTGCCATAAAGGGATACACCGAATTCATGAACAGGCTTCCGCAATGCTGGTGGACACGCGTAGCCGGTGAACATCTCCGCACTCTTCAAAGCAGCTGCACTGCCTGATCTTTAAAATTTAATTTAATCATCTGTAAAATATTACAAATATTAATTAAGACAGATTTCCTTGGCAGACAACAGGTTAGCAATATCTTGAAACAAGTTTTTCAAGTGTAGAGCGTTACATTACATAAAATCCGTAACTTAAATATTGACAACGTATTAAAAAAAACGTAACTTACTATCGGAGTTACAAATCGTTGTCAGTGATATGCACAGGTATGCGGTGCATCGCCGCATGACTTGAGATGTGTGCGATTTATGTCTGGAAACCGATCTTGCTCCGAAGCATCTAATTTTTTTCTGGAGCAGGTACCAGGGAGGTAATTACGGCACATTCAACTCCGATTGTTTCTGTTATAGGTCGTCCCAATGTCGGGAAATCGAGCCTTTTCAATCGTATTATTGGTAAACGCATCGCGGTTGTCGATGATATGCCGGGCGTGACACGTGATAGAAATTATTACAGCGCATCATGGCAGGGACTTGACTTTACGCTTGTTGACACAGGGGGCATGCTTCCAGATGTTCATGAAGGGCTCCCGGAAGCAATCCATGAACAGGTCAATATTGCAGTAAAAGAGTCACGCGCGATAATGTTCATTGTCGATGCACAGACAGGCATTACAGACCTTGATCTTCTTATTGCAAAGCAGATCAGGCGTCTCGCGGCAGACAAGGTAATCCTTGTAGTTAACAAATCAGAATCACTTCAGACAGTTTTTGACCGCGACTCGTTCCGGGCTCTCGGCCTTGGAGATCCATTCGCGATTTCAGCCACTCACGGCCTTGGTATAGGCGATATGCTGGACCGGGTTTCTTCTGTTGTCAAAAAGTCACTTGACGAACTTCCATTTAAAAACACAGCCGCGGCAGAACTGAAGCTTGCAATCATCGGACGCCCGAACGCAGGAAAATCATCTCTTGTAAATAAACTTTTAGGTAAGAACAGAATGATTGTCGATTCAACACCGGGAACAACCCGCGATGCGATCGACTCTGAACTCATCTATCAGGGGAAAAAAGTCATTCTCATTGATACCGCCGGGCTCAGAAAAAAATCTCATGTCAAGCACGATGTCGAGTACTACTCGAATCTGCGCGCCCTTGAAAGCATTGAGCGGTGTGATATATGCGCACTTGTCATTGATGTAACCGCGGAAATCGGTGTACAGGATCTGCGGATTCTCCGTCAGGTGCTGGCACAGCGCAAAGGTGTCCTGCTTATCTGGAACAAATGGGACATTATGGAAAAAGATCATAAAACATTTGACAATCTTGTGCTTGACGTAAGACAGCAGTTTCAGGAACTCAAAACTATTCCTATGACGTCAATTTCAGCGCTGACCGGTCAGCGTGTCACATCAATAATTGACATAGCCCTTGATATCAAGAGCCGTCTTGGCGTACGTGTTCCATCATCAGAGTTTGAAGACAAGGTCTTTTCCTGGACCCGTGTACATCCGCACCCTGCGATACCTGAGGATCCTGTAAGGTTTTTAGGAGCCAAGCAGGTTGATGCATATTTCCCGTTTTTCCGTTTTTTTGTTACGAATCCTGATGAGATGGCGCCGTCATATGTCAAGTATCTTTCCAGAAAGATTTATGAAACATATGATTTTAACGGCTGTCCTGTGGTGCTTGAGTTCAAACCTGCCGGAAAAGCAAGAAGGCACGGCGGCATTGGTTATGATCTGCACAATAAAGAGTAAATTTTAAGGAGGAATAGTGAATATAGGAATTCTTGGAGCTGGAAGCTGGGCTATTGCACTGGCAGTAATGCTGAATAAAAAAGGCCACCGTGTAAACATGTGGGAATTCAACCCCAAAGACGCGCAGATGCTCTCAGTCGAGCGCGAACACAAGATAAAGCTTCCAGGCATCCGTCTCCCTGATGACATAGAAATCGGTACTGATATCAGTAAAACAGTTGATTTTGCAGAAATAATAGTCTGCGCGGTTCCCTCCCAGACAATGCGCTCCACAATGAAAACAGCAGTACTGAAAACTGCCAAAGCGTCAATTGACAAAGTTCAGGGCTGGGTGATGGTTGCAAAGGGAATTGAAACCGGTACACTCAAACTAATGACAGATGTGCTTCTTGAAGAGATTCCCGGACTGACAACAGCGAAAGTGCTTGTTCTTTCAGGGCCGTCCCATGCCGAGGAAGTCTCAAGAAATATCCCGACAACTGTTGTTGCTGCATCAGAAAATATTGCTCTTGCAGAAAAAATTCAGACTGAATTCTCAACTGAAACATTCAGAATTTATACTAATACAGATATGCGTGGAGTGGAACTCAGCGGAAGTGTAAAAAATGTTATTGCACTTGCAGCCGGAATTCTGGATGGTCTTGGATTCGGGGACAACACAAAGGGCGCACTACTTACAAGGGGCATTGCCGAAATGATGCGTCTTGGGAAAAAAATGGGCGCAAAAATCGAAACATTCAGCGGACTTGCGGGTATTGGGGATCTGATCACTACATGCATAAGTCAACATAGCCGTAACCGCAAAATGGGAGAACTTATTGCTTCCGGACTGACTCTTGATGAAGCACTCTCAAAAATGACTATGGTTGCCGAGGGAGTACAGACCACAAAGTCAGTGTATGATCTTTCAAAGAAACTTGATATAGAAATGCCTATAACACAGGAAGTTTACAAAGCGCTGTTTGAAGGAAAAAATGCATTGGAGGCAACGCGGGATCTTATGAGCCGTGATGCAAAACCGGAGTGGTGGTGAGGAATATTTTTCAGTAGTCAATAGTCGATATTTTATTGACAAATAAAATATCACATCCGGCAAAAAACGCAGATGAAATTGTGATATTCTATATCTCGCCCCCTAAATCCCCCGCAGGGGGACTTCTTGAAAATCAACATCTTACAAATCCCCCTGCGGGGGATTTAGGGGGCGAAGAGTTAATAATGAAATCAGCACATTATAATATTTTTCATTTTCGATTGCGACTTTTAGGATCAACGCAATTTAATCCCCGGAAGAGGCAAATACACCATGATACCTAAGAAACTCTATTACTCAATAAGTGAAGTCTGTTCATATACTGGGCTTGAACAGCATGTCCTGAGATACTGGGAGAGTGAATTCCCGCAGTTGAAGCCTAAAAAAAACCGCGCAGGGAACCGCGCCTACCGCGAAAAAGATATTGAGATTATTCAATATATCAAGCATCTTCTTTATGAAGAAAAGTTTACCATACCAGGAGCAAAGAAAAAAATTGCAGAAAACAGGATGCATCTTGATCCGGAGCCTGATATGCAGGATGCAAAAGCAGAGCTGCCGGTTTCAGCGCCCCTGCAGTATGAACTTCCGCTAACAGTTAATAATCCTGTTGATGAGATCAAAAAGGAACTTCATGCTATACTTGACATATTAAAAAGTGAAAAATCTGCGACCGTTCAGCAGTAGCATTCTGCTAAACTCCAGACAGAATAAGCACAGAAGATTTTTTAATCTGTCAACAGCCGCTGACCATTTTTCGCTTTTTTCACCATAATCGGCCTCAATACTTCCCATACCGATGAAATTGACGTATACGAATCTATCGAATAGTACTGATACCACCCGCAGTTGCGTTCACAGTTTTTCATCATTTCACGACGCTCCTGTGCTTCATCAGAGCGCAGCCACTGCATAAGATCAGCGGTTCTGAGATCAGGACCTTTTTTGTCAAGTATATGACACGGATAATAGAGTCTGCCGTCAGGAGCGATTATTACAGAGCCGGTACTGCATTTACGATTGCGATAAGCTTTGAAATATCCCTGCGGCGTATGAATGGTATCCGGATATTTTTTCCTTAAATCAAGCATTACAGACTCAAGTCTGTCAATATCAGGAAAATGATTTTCAGTCTTATCCATATGAGCGGCCGGAATAATCACAATATTTGATCTGCTTTCATAGCATTTTTTCACTTTCCACTCAAGATCCTTCAGTGTTTCTGATGTCACCACAGTCTGCACTGACACATGGGAAGGCAGCTTTGATAATTCAGGAAGATCACTGAAAAGCTCCATATTATCGTGCCCTTCATCAATGGAGATGTGCAGGAAGTCAATATATTTTGAATACCTGTCAAGAGGATAACTTAAAATATTCTTTACACTTGTTGTAAAAAGCAGATAAAAACTGCACTTATGGGCAAATTCAAGCAGCTCCCCGATATCATCACGAAGCAAAGGCTCCCCGCCTTCAAAACTTGTCATAAGCACTGATGACTTTGACAGATTCGTAAGAACAGCTTTTACATCATCAGTGGACATATCCTGTACCGGCTGTTTCTTGACATTGCAGAAAGGGCAGCCGAAGTGACATCTGGTTGTCAGTTTAAATGATGCATAAAACGGGTACAGCGTTTTTCTGTGAACCGCATTTGAAAAAAGTCCCTGTATTGTAGGCAGATATTTATTAACTTTTAATATTCTCATCACTGCTCCGGTTGCATAAAATTAAAAGGACAAAATTGATTCAGCCTGAATACTTTGCCTCAGCAAAAATATATACTAAAAAACAATTGGAAAGATGGATTATTTTTCGAATCTGAAGGGACCTATAATTTTATGATTACCAGGACCTGAGTTTCATTTAATGCAGAATAAAAGGAGTTTCCCATTAATCTTTCGCCGGGAAACTCCTGAAACGCGGTCTTGCCTTAACATGGACGCCTGTTGTACCATCTGATCACCCTGTCAGGCCGGATTCATATACAACAACAGCTTTTTTTCAAGTATTACCAGTTCTCCTTACTATAAGTAAACGTTTCTCCGGTTGCCGGATAATACACATTCTTATACCCTTTGCTCCGCAAACCATCACGAAGGGGCTGTGCCTGATCGGGTTCGCCATGAATCAGGAAAATGTGTTTAAGCCGGGACGGTGAGTTCAGGTCTACATAATCAAGAAGATTGCGGCGGTCTGCATGCGCACTGAATGCATCAACCACTGAAACCCTGCTTTTAACTGTATATGGTTCACCAAAAATCTTTACCTCATGATCACCATCCATGATCTTTCGTCCCAGTGTATTCTTTGCTGAATATCCGACAAACATGACAAGATTTTTCGGATTGCCTATATTGTTTTTCAGATGATGCAGAATGCGGCCGCCTTCACACATACCGGAACCTGATATGACCACATGAGGAAATGCCAGGCTGTTTAATTTTTTTGAATCCTCGGCATCATGTACATAAGTGAGCCGTCTGAACCCGAATGGATCTTCATGGTCATGGAGAAACACCCGTCTGACTTCACGGTCCATATACTCCGGGTATTTCCTGAAAATATCCGTTGCATCACATGCGAGCGGGCTGTCAACATATACAGGCATATCAGGGATTCGGTTCTGATTAAATAATTTATGCAGAACATAAACCATAAGCTGCGTACGTCCGACTGCAAAACATGGAATAATCACTTTGCCGCCTGATGCTGCGGTAGTCCGGATTTCTTCCGCCACCTGCTCCTCTACATTGTCGTAGCTGTCATGAAGCCGGTTTCCATAGGTTGATTCCATGACCAGAAGATCAAGTTCCCGCAATACATTGGGATCTTTAGTCATAGGAAGATTCGGCCTGCCGATATCACCTGTAAATCCGATTTTGTACTTGTGACCATGTTCATTGATATCAAGATGAATACCGGCGGAACCAAGAATGTGCCCTGAATCCCTGAACATTGCCTCGACACTTTGTGCAATTGTAAATGCCTGATCATATTCTATGCCGACAAATTGATCCATTGTCGCCTCTACATCCTGAATTGTGTAGAGCGGTTCCATTGGTTCAAGCTGCTGACGTACACGGATTTTATTTACCCATTCCAAATCTTTTGCCTGCAGGTACGCACTATCCCGCAGCATTATCTTACAAAGATCTATCGTTGCAGGTGTCGCATAGATTGATCCTTTGAATCCGCGTTTAACAAGATTTGGAAGGTTTCCACTGTGGTCGATATGTGCATGACTGAGAATTACAGAGTCTAATAATGATGGGTCAAACGGAAAATTCAGATTCTTGTCGTAGGAATCCTGACGCCTCCCCTGAAAGAGTCCACATTCGAAAAGAATCTTTTTGCCATTAACAGAAATAACGATCTGGGAGCCGGTGACTGTCTGGGCTGCTCCAAAAAATTGTAATTGCATACGACCTCCCTGTAAAGACCACAAACAACTGCATCTAATTATATTTTAAGCAATTTAAACGCTTGAGTCAAGTTAAATATACGTTTTAATTCAATGTGCAATAAATAATTGCGTTTATATATGGACGTATTTGAAATTGATCTTTATAATTAATATAAGCGAAAAAATTCTTAAATTGTGAGGATTTATCATTTGATCAAATTTTATAATAATCCCTGATTCATCGGTCGGTTACAGAGAGTATTGCTTAATTATGAGATGACAGGAATTTAACTAAAAAACGCAAATGAAATTGTAAATTTTGTATCTCGTCCCCTAAATCCCCCGCAGGGGGACTTGTAAGATCATGATTTTCATGAAGTCCCCCTGCGGGGGATTTAGGGGGCGAGGATTGATGCGTTTACAAATAGGTTCACTTATTAAGTGAATAATTAAAACAAATTTATTTATTAATTTTCTTTAAATTAGATATCATTAACAAACTTTAACTGCGACTTTTAGGTTTAAGATATCTGACTCATATTGGTGAAAAATATGGCGAATTTATCTCAAATCCCCGGTGCTCAGGAAATTACAGTTTATATATTGAATATCTTTGCCGGAGTACTGAAAATGTCTGATAATGACCAGAAAAATACCCAGGATAGACTTAACCCCAGCGAATTTATCGGCAGAGAATTCGGTAATATAACGCTCATATCTCTAATTGGACAAGGGGCAATGGGAGCTGTTTTCATTGGATTCCAAAAATCACTCAAACGAAAAGTAGCTGTAAAAATTTATCCCAAAGCTCTGCCTGAAAGCAGTACAATGCGGCTGCGATTCCGCGACGAGGCTGAGATTGTAGCAGTGCTCAATCACCCAAATATTATTCCGGTATTCGATATGGGCGAAACAGATGATTTTCTTTATATTATCATGCAGCTTATTGAGGGTGAGGATCTCCGCTTATTTATTCAAAGACATCTTCTCAACCCGCTTCCATCCCGTCGTGCAATATCTGTCACTGAGGCATTAGGTATAATGATCCCGGTTCTTGAAGCACTCTCCTATGCACACGGAGAAGGGGTAATTCACCGCGATATCAAACCGGCAAACATACTTATAAACAGTAAACTTAACAGATCCTATCTGGCCGACTTCGGCATTGCAAGTACAGAGCACTCTGATGAAGACAATTACGATTCCATTCTTGGTACACCTCTTTATATTGCACCGGAACAGGCCAGTGGAAAAACAATTGACAAAAGAGCCGACATCTATTCTGCGGGCCTTGTACTGTTTGAACTCCTTGCAGGCCGGCTGCCTCTTAAATACAAGAAACTTGACGAAGTGATCAGAACCAAAATATACGACCCGGACGGGCTTTTCTCCTGCTCGCCAAAAGAGGCATCAGATACAATAGACACTGCTCTTGACAATATCATATTGAAGGCAATTGCCGGAGACCGGGAAAAACGTTTCAGTAACTGTGACGCACTTCTTGACAATTTGAAAGACTATTCAAAAAAAATGACAGCGGATGAAAATAAATGAATAATCACTATGAAAAAAAAGCTCCAGTCCTGACCCAGAAGCAGGCTGATCAGCTTATCCGCATGTTTAATGTCGGATTCAACAGTGCACTGCTTTATGGCGGAGATCATCCTACTACACTGAAAAATATTGAACCGTTTGCCGCATTAATTTCAAAAGAACTCGAAACAATTCCCATAATATCAATTATAATCGAACGAGACAGCCTTTTCATCGATGAATTCAGTACCGATAAGGCAGTTAATCCTAAACGGATTGTAAGCCACTTCGCAAAAAGCAACATTCATTCAATAAGCTTTAAAAAAGACCTTACACTGAGATGCACTCAGGCATTTTTCAGGCTTGCTGTAAACATGAACGAGACACATACTGCTGAAGAAATTGAAGAGTTTTTCATACTCTCAGATTGTAAAGGAATACGCCTGAATCATGTCCGGTTTGAAAAAGTCACTTCTGATGAAACACTTGTATCGCGTGATACAGCTGAAACATTCAGGAATATTACCGGCACTGATACTTCACAGGTATCATTAAGTAAAAGCGCTATTGATGAAATACAGAAAGTAATATCACTTGCAAAGATGCTTGAACAGCCCGGGGAAACGGCTAAATCACTTGCGCAATCTATTGCAGAAGATAAAAGCGGTCAGAATGCCGCCCGCAGCATAGAACATATGCGTTCTGAAATCCGGACTTCTTCCCCTGAGTCAATTGAGGCACTGCTCAATGCAGTTCTTGAACTCAAAGTTGACCTGTCGGAAGCTCTTGAGGCCCAGAAACTCACCGGGAAAATTCTTGCCGCAGAAGATCCTGCGCAATCGCAGATGGACAAACTGACATGTGATGTACTTGTCAAACTTATTGAGGATGAATACTCATCAGGTAACATTTCCATGCGCAGGCTCGCGCAGATAATCCGCAGAATGCTGCCGGACATGGCTGAGCTTAAAAGAATACTTCCGATGCTCAAAAGTACACTGCTGCGTGACGGAATGCAGCTTACAGATTATCTTATGTTAATTCGTCAGATTGATGTTGAAGTTGAAAGCGAAACTCTCTCGACACTGCTTTCTGATGCTGCATCCGGGATAGGTGCATCAAGTGAGGATGTTGCTGCTGCGATCAAAGCTCATCCCGATGATGCTGCGAAGCTTATTTTTCTCGCATCAGAAATCCGTAACGGAACAGATCAGGATGAAATGCAGCTGTCTAATTTTTTAACTGAATATATTGAGAAAGCAAGCTCAAGCATCGCTCTTGACTCTAAAGACATAAATGGCCCCCAGGGCGATAAGGCACTTGGAAAAATTATTACAAATGTTCAAAGTCAGCTTATTGACAAGCTTAAATTATACGGCATTGAACAGCCGGTACTGCTGAAAGTAAAGGATTTACTTGAGGAAAGGTACAATCTGACATGCACAGCCACAATCGCAGAGTGGATGGCGGATACTGTAAGTCTTGACAGTGACACGGAAATGCAGGGTCTCGCTCAGAAACTTGCATCTTTTGTCAATCAGGAGAACAGCATTCAGAACTTAAGTGCGCCGCTCTTCAACGCGTTTTCATCAAAGGGATACTCAAAAGAACAGATTGAGGGATTCATACAGAAATTGTCGGCACATATAAAGGCCGGAAAAAAAGCAGCCCTGCCTTCTGATATTTTATCCGCAAACAATATGCTTTTTATGCTCAATAGAGAGATAAAGCAGCATTCGCGCTATAATACTCCATTTTGCACATTACTTATTTCTGCATCAGCTATATTTAATAAAAATCAGGAGGCACATATTCCATCTGCTGAAGAACTTACTGAACTGACACCTCAGCTATTTATTTTTGTAAAAAAAGCAACTCGTGACATTGATCTTATCGGATCATTGAATAACAAAGATGCAGTAATTCTTGTACTGCTCACCATGACAAACTATGAAGGTGCCATGGTAGTATTAAAGCGCATTCACAGTACAATTGCGAAAACAATTTTTACAGTTAAGAATCACCCTGTCTGCATTGACCCGATCATTTCCATTACTATTCCGGAGAAAGAGATCACACGAGATCTTAACACCTATCTTGAAAATGCAAAAATAAATCATAAAAATAAATTGATACAATTTTCACACAAACGATAAATTACAGCATAGCTGTAAAATGCAGATGAACTTATAAATTTTGTATTGCGCCCCCTAAATCCCCCGCAGGGGGACTTCTTGAAAATCAGAATCTTTCAAGTCCCCCTGCGGGGGATTTAGGGGGCGGGGACTGATGTTTAGCTGCTCTGGTTTGTTTTACAATTTAAGAATTGATCATATTCAAATAAAATACTTTTTAAATGACAGTTGGAAATGAGTTCACTAATCAGTACACAATATACAACAGAATCAATTTCCATTGATTCCTCAAATCAGGAAGTCCGCACAGAGTCTGAGCCGATGTCAATTGACGAAATCATTGACCTGGCATTAAGCTACTGTACGGACCTGCCATACCCATGTAATGTATACGTCAATCAGATACAGGAGCTTAAAAGCCGTCTTTACAAAGGAAGACTTCACCTGGCCGTGCTTGGTCAGTTCAACCGCGGTAAAAGCACATTTCTCAATGCTCTTACCGGTTTTGATCTTCTTCCTACATCAGTACTTCCCAGCACCTCTGTACCGACTATTATTTCATACGGGCAGGAGCTTACCTGCAGAGTTCGCTTTCTTGATTCAAGACCCGATCTTTTTGTCAGGCAGTCGCTTATTTCCATTCAGGACACTCTGAAAAAATATGTCGATGAGGAAAACAATCCAAACAATCAGCTCTGTGTAAAAGAGGTTGAAGTAACATGTCCGGGGCCGCTTCTGGAAAACGGTTCGGTTCTTATTGACACACCAGGATTCGGTTCAACACAGGTGCATAACACAAGAACCGCTCTTACAGTATTGACTGAGTGCGACGCGGCTATTTTTCTTCTCAGTGCCGATCCGCCGCTCACTCAGACAGAGCTTGAGTTTTTAAAGCAGGTCAATCTGTATGTACCGCGAATATTCTTTGTTGTAAATAAAACAGATCTACTTTCAGAATCCGATCTTGCTGTTGTCGACAGATTCATTACAGATGTTTTTGTCATGCAGATGAAATATCCGCCGGACCTGAAATTATTCCACATTTGTGCCCGTAAAGGCATAGCTGCACATGGAAATCTTGAAAGTGCAGAGTGGATTGAAAGCGGAATAAATGTTATAAAAACCGAAGTCCTCGATTTTATGGTTCGTGAAAAATATTTTACCCTGTCTGAAGCTCTCAACGATAAATTTCATGAGGCCATTAACGGTATTGCCGCAAAGATAAGCGAGGAAATTGACACTTACAAACAGCCGCTGGGCCTTCTTGAAAGTGAATATGCCACTATACGTGATCAGCACTCACAGCTAAAGAAAACTACTGAAAAAGAAACTGCACTTATTGCAATTGAAGAAACTGCTGTAATTAAATTTCTTAATGAGCAGATTACAGCTGCTATTGACACGATTTGCCAGGAATTGACAAACGATTTTTCAGGCCTTATTGTAAAAACAAGTGCAAACGCAGCTGCAGTAGAATCAATCTCACTTGTATTTGTAAATCTTACCATAGAAAAGCTGAAGAAATTTCACAGTGTCACACTTAACAACTGCAACAAACCGATCCGCAAGGCGATACAGATTCATATCAGGGAATACAATCAGCTTATTGAGAAAGTCCGTAGTGTACTTGGTGAAAAAATATCCAGCACAATGAATGTTAATGAAAAAATCGATCAATGTGAAATTGAAAGTTCCTCATGGAATGTCGGGACTTCAATAGATCTTCAGTTGTCATCAGTATGGACTGACGTTTTCAGAAACAAAGAACAGCTGCATGACCGTTTTAAAAATATTTTCAACTTTCGATTAAAGGAAATACTCCCTTTGCAGCTGAAATTAATCTGTGACGCACTGACAGAAGAGATCCACTCATCATTTGTCAAAGTTAATTCACTGCTCGAAAAAGATTATGGCTCACTTATAAAACTGCTTGACGATTCAATAAAAAAGAAAGATGAGGCAATAAAAGAAAGAATCGCCTACAGCGGAAGCCGCAGCAGCGCACTTCAGAAAACTCTTGACAGGATTTGCAGTGTGAGGTCCCTGCTTCATAAAAAGCGGCATTGATTTTAGAGATTTACAAATAATTTTTATAATTAACAGTCCGCGCAAATCAGATAAAATCTGCTGATGAAAGGCCTTTATAAATCCATGGAAGAAAAATATCACCAACACCAAAAAGTATCAGAACAAGTTCAAGAATGAGAATAAGTGCTGCAAAGAGCAGTAAATATGTAAGAAAATGAATAATTCCTTTTCTTACGCTTTTATGCCTGTTACTGACAAAAATTCTATGTACTAAACGCATTATCCAAGGAGCTGGTTTCAGTTTTCACCCCCGCCTTTAAAAACAGTTCTGCGAATGAGCAGTGCCCTGTCAGAAGTGCTTATTTTATTGTCAGACATTTTTATGATAGTCATAGAAGATGAGTTCTTCTTAACATTTGCGATACAGCCGACAACTGTAACTTCATTTGTCAAACCTTTTTCACTGTTATGGTACACAGCAAATATATCACCTATCCTTACACCATCCTCTGACCCCTTGTCAATAATCAGGGTCTGGAAGACATAAGGGCTCTCTGTTTCCTCAGCCCGTGTAATAACTGCCCCCTGAATCGTTACATCAGGTACAACAAGTGTATCAATTTCCTGACTTTTAATATTGGCAGCTTTAAGTATGTGCTCACCGCCAAGTACTTTATCATAAGCTTTATAAAGCAGCGCAAAAGCCTTGCCTTTTTTGATCTCGACGACATGAGCCGAGCCAACACATTTAAGAATTGTTGCACGGGCATTATTGTATACTATTACACGAAAATAATTGTAGATATCAAGAGAGTCACCAACTTTAAACGATTCTCCTTTTTTTATCGAAATTAATATCTTATCAAAAAGCTGATACATTGCCCTGTCTCCAGGCGGATCAACTACTGATTCACCCGGAAGAAGTACCCCGGAACTGTTTCTCTCAAACCACAGAAACGGCACTGATGCAAAAAAACCTCCGCCGAGCTGATCTTTTGAACGTATAATGGAAAGAAGCATTGAATCAGTACTGTTTTCACCCAGCGCGTCTGTCAGTTTCTTTTTTTGTAAATTTGCGTTTTTCAGCAGTTCGCCTGTTTTTGATGTCAGAAGGGATTCTGACCAAGAGGTGCCAACACTGCCGCTTTCACTGTTTTCACTGCCGGCAGAGCCGCTCATTTTCAGAATTTCGCCCGGATATATAAGATCGGGATTTTTTATATAAGAATTGTTCTGCCATATCCGGGGCCAGATAAACGGATTTCCAAAAAACTGAAATGCAATATTCCAGAGGCAATCCCCTTTTTTAATCACATAATCAGTTGGTTCGGTTGTACCGACATTCAAATGTCCTTTTTCTGGCCGCAAATCCGAAGCTTCAGTCTGAACTGGCTTTTGAGATGATTGAACAGGTTCATTCACCATTGAATTCTGCCCTGATTCGTATTCAGGCGAACCCCAGTCTGAAGCACTATTATCACTATCAGAATTCTGAGACTGGAGGTTTGCGGGCATCCAGCATTGAATCACTGTAAATAATACAGCTGCGCGGTATAATATTTTATTTTTCAGCATACTCTTTATAATATCTTTTTTTTAAAAAACTGTCAACCTAAGAGATGTATTTGATCTCATTATTGACTACACTCTTTCCATAACGTATTTATTCCCAGTACTACCAGTATATATCCTTCGGTGAAGGATGATGCAGTAATAATATCATAAGGACAGATTTATGAAAGATGCGATTCAATCAAAAATTAAAGTTATTGACGGGGGTGTTACCAGTGCACAGGGTTTTGTTGCCGGTGGAGTAAAAGCCGGAATCAAGGTAACCGGCAAAAAAGACCTCGCGCTTCTTTACAGTGAAAAACCATGCACTGCTGCCGGCGCGTTTACTACAAACGCCATACGTGCGTCAAGTGTTGATTGGTGCGAAAGTCATACGCCGTCAAAGACAATCCATGCGATTTTTGTCAACAGCGGAAACGCAAATGCCTGTACAGGTGATCAGGGGGGCAGGGATTCATCATCAATGGCTCTTCTCGCAAGTGTTGCACTGGGCATAAAGCACGACTCTGTCCTTATCGCATCAACCGGAGTTATCGGGAAAGCCCTGCCTCTTGACAAAATAAGTAAAGCGGTTCCAAAACTCAAAAAAACACTTTCGCAGGAAAACGGAACTGAATTCGCCACCGCAATCATGACTACTGATCTTGTAAAGAAGGAGTCCGCTGTCAGGGTTACATCCGGAAAGATTTCCTACACCATAGGCGGATGCTGCAAAGGATCAGGAATGATTCATCCGAACATGGCCACCATGCTCGCATTTGTAACTACAGACGCATCCATCACTCCCGCCAAACTTAACAAAATAGTAAAACGTGTTGTTGTACGTACATTCAACAATCTTACTGTTGACGGCGACACATCGACAAATGACATGGTGCATGTGCTTGCAAACGGCGTCTCAGGATGTAAAATCGACACAGTCGCAGACTGTGAACTTTTTGAAGAGGCGCTATTTACAGTATGCAATGATCTGTGTAAACGAATAGCTGCCGATGGAGAAGGCGCTACAAAACGTGTTGAGATAAATGTTAAAGGTGCCGCAACTGAATCTGACGCCCGCAAGGCCGCAAAATCAGTCGCGAATTCAAACTTAACAAAATGCGCACTATTCGGCAATGATCCGAACTGGGGAAGAATCGCATGCGCAGTCGGATACAGCGGGGCGCAGTTCAATAAGGAAAAAATGAACATAAATCTCTGCGGAGTTCCGGTGTTCCAGAATCTTCAGCCGGTGTCATTTGATGCGATAGAGCTTCACAAACTGATGAAATCAAAGGTTGTAGTTATTGACATCGATCTTGGCATCGGTAAATCTTCTGCAATCGCGCACACATGCGATTTCAGCTACGATTATGTTAAGATCAATGCAGAATATCATACCTGATCTTTTCGGCAGCAGGAAGTGCGGACTTGACGTTGACAAGGTAGTAGCATGTTTATGCGTTCGCCCCCACCCTGGCTCAAAGCAGCCAGGGTGGGGGCGCTCAAACGGTACAGTCTCAACATGTCACCGTTAAGTTAACGACATTGAGGTACCCGACTGGCTGGATTCAATGGGCATTGATAGATGTATTTTCAAATTTTAGACTTGACATTCAGGATAAATTATGACACTGAAAAGCATTCAGAAAGATCTGGAAGACAATAGCGATAAAATACAATCGGAAAATCTCAGCCGTTTTTTTAAAACAGGGGCGGGCGAGTATGGTGAGGGTGATTGTTTCAGGGGAATTAAAGTTCCTGTTATTCGCACAATTGTAAAAAAATATGAGTCTCAATTATCTATCAATGAAATAGTTTCGCTTCTGCATTCCAGATGGCATGAGGACAGGCTCTGCGCACTGCTTTTTTTTGTCTCAATGATCCGTAAAGCTGACGATGCAAAGCAAAAGACAATTTACGAAACATACATGGGAAATACTGCATTTATCAATAACTGGGATCTTGTCGATTTGAGCGCGCCGCAGGTCTGCGGCTTTTATCTTCAGAACAGATCGCACGCACCTCTATTTACACTTGCAGAATCCGCGTCTTTATGGGACCGCCGCATTGCGCTCCTTTCGACATTTCATTTTATAAAGCAGTCATCTTTTGACGATACACTTTTTATTATTGAGAAGCTTCTTTCCGACAGGGAAGATCTCATTCATAAAGCCTGCGGATGGATGCTTAGAGAAATTGGAAAACGGGATCTGGACTGCGAGCAGACATTTATTAAAAAACACTATAGTAAACTTCCGAGAACTGCTTTACGTTATGCTATTGAGCGTTTTCCTGAAAACGTGCGGTTACGGTATCTTAAAGGGACATTTGAATAGCGTGTTTTGAGCTATGCAAATAAATAAGAATAAGTAGTGATCAGATTAACCTCTTCTTGGTTTACACCATAAATGTATTGTTTGGTTTCCAGTAATAGGTAACTTCAGTTGTGATCCTGTTGCAGTGAGAGCTGTGTTGCTACTTCTGAAATTGTAAATTGTCCACGGATAATTGTAACATTGTACTTTGAGGTTTTCGATGGAATTGATACTGTCGCTGTTTGGCCGATCTCACTGAAAATGACCGCTAAATCTCACCTAATTTGACCAACCAGTCTCATGTTATTTGACCGGTAAATCTCACAGAACGTGACCGGCAAATCTCACGTTA
>Ga0209800_10001511_pt1 | contig 23892 bp, 12 predicted proteins | sample Higcelweek8metaG_FD_187174 | JGI IMG/M metagenome (GOLD analysis project Ga0209800, IMG submission 187174) | Freshwater pond sediment microbial communities from the University of Edinburgh, under environmental carbon perturbations - High... | ecosystem: Environmental > Aquatic > Freshwater >...
TAGCCTCAAATAATGTTGCATATGCTCCACCGGAAACATTGGTATTAAAGGTTAAATCAGTTAATCCACTAGTTAATCTTACGTTTCTTACAGCTGCACCTATGGCGTTATTAACTGTGGAAACACCAAATAAAATCTCAGCAAAATCTCCAGTTCCAGTGGTGTCTTTTCTAAGATATAAAGAAGCATCAGTTGAATCTACTATACTAAGTTTACGGGTTGGATTAGTTGTTCCAATACCAACATTAGAGGCAAAATTTTGAGTTCCAGTCCAATTGTTGTTATTAGCTAAATTTAATCCTAGTTTATTTCCAGTAAGACTTAGAGTTGAATTATAATCAGCTGAAAAAACATTGGTTGGAGATAAACTTAAACCAACTCCAGCAGAGTAGGTAACACCAAGACCTAAAGTAGTAGGATCAACCCAAGAAGAATTTCCACTGGTATCTGATTTTAATAAATATCCATTTGAAGCACCTTGAGGAAGAGTTAAAGTTCCACCAACAGATAGATTGGTAGAAATATTAGCATTACCAACCACATCTAATTTGTGAGTTGGAGAAGTAGTGCCGATACCGACGTTGCCAGCATTAGCGATTCTCATTTTTTCTGATCCTTGAACATTGAAAAGTATACTTGAACCAGCAAAAGTTGCATCTAAATTGGTATTTCCATTGACCATGTCATAGTAAACAAAAAAATCAGTATTACTTCTAAATAAGCCACTTTTGGGTGAATTTGTTTTTAAAGAAATATAATTACCTGCTGCACTTTGATAACTTCTGATTTCTCCATTACCAGATGTGTAACCAGAGTCAATTACTCCGTTTACTGAGAGTTTATTTTGTGGATCAGTGGTACCAATACCAATAGAACCATCATTCTTTAAAATACTTTGACTAGTACTACCAAAGTAAGCACCACCAAGTAAAGATAATAAAGTAGAAGTAGAAGCACCACGACCAGTAACAGTAGAAAGAGTAGAAATATCATTAATAGTTCGACCAATACCAGAACCAGTAATAGAAATATCTGTACCAGCAGTAAGAGTAGTAATGAAATCAGAAGCATGATAGCCATCTAACAAATCAGCATTAAGATTGGTAACCACAATCGAAGATCCAACAGCAAAAGGAGCCCCAGTAGCATTAAATGTTTGTAAGCCTGTCCAAGTATTAGCAGAGGCTAAATTAAGAGAGAAGACATTAGAAGAAGATAAAGTTAAGCCTGTACCAGCAGTATAGGTGGTTCCAACACCAGTATTAGCTAACCATTTAGCATTACCAGAAGCATCAGAAGTAAGAATGTAACCATTTGAAGCACCTTGAGGAAGAATTAAAGTTCCACCAACAGAAAGATTGTTGGAAACAATAGCTCCAGTGGAATCGAGAGTTAAAGCATTGGTACCACCAACTGAAAAAGCTAGAGAATTAGCAGATGGAGTGTACATACCAGTATCAGAATCAGTATTGAAACTGAATGAAGGAAGAGCTTGAGTACCATTACCAGAACGGAAATTACCAGTAAGATAAAATGAACCATCTTGAGTAGAAGTAGTATTAATATCGTTTAATTTAGCAGTATCAGTTCGATAATAATCTTCAAATTTGCCACGATTAAGCCAAATTTGATTAAGTTGATTAGTGTCTAAGGCAGTATCAAAAAGAGCAAAAGCGGCGATTTGAGCATTAGCCTGATTTGCACCAGTGTTATCGGAACCAATATAAACTTTGTTTTCAGATGGAGTTTGAGGGGTCCAACCTGTATAGGAAACAGCACCAGCACCATTTAATCGACAATACATATAATTGTAGTACCAACCACAAGTAAAATTGTTCCAACCATAGCGAACAACATCATTAGTAGACATATTGGTGTAAGCAGTAGTCCAATTGGTGCCATTCCAAGCTTCAAAAACAAAACGATCATTAGTAGCATCAAGTCGAGCACGATAAGCATTTGGAATATAGAAAAGATATTTATCAGTAGTATCAGAAGTAATAGCTCTGGTCCATTGAGGTTTAAACCATAAAGAAAAAGAACCTTTTGGAGATTTAAAACTGGAAGGTAAGTCATAAGATAAACTTTCAGTAGCACGAGTAACAGTAGAACCATTAGTAGGAATATAGGTGGTTGGGAATCTGGCGGAAGTGTTATTGCTTAAACGTTCAACTTGGAAAGCGTCAACATAAATATTACGACCAGTGGATGGAAGTTGAATACCAACATCCCAAGTAGCTAAAGCTGTACTAGGGAATTCAGCAGTTAAACGATACCAACCATTACCCATAGTGGTATAAGTGGTGGTTAAAGCAGTGGTACTATCATCGGTACGGGCATAAAGTTGAGCAATAGAAGCATCAATGGTGGCACCCCAATTACTAGCTTCATTGCGGTAAACATAAGCAAAAATCTGATGAACAGTGCCAGCAGTAACTGAACTTAAATCAATAGTTTGGAAGAAACGAGTGGCGGCAGTGGAGGTTAAATTAACAGAATAAGTGCCGTGATAAGTTTTAGCAGTTGATTGAGTATAGGCTACAGTACCGTTACCAGTCCAACCAACCATGGATTCAAAAGAAGAATTTAAAGCCACATTTTTGCGAGATTCTTCAATATGAATACCAAAGTTACCAGTATCATTTTGGGTATCAGTATTAACACCATTGGAATAATAACCACGATCAATTCTAGCTTCATTAGCATTTTTATTAACTAATTTAAGACTGGTTTCATCACCAGCAGTGGCAGCAGGAGAGACAGTATCAGGTCGAGAGAAAGTACCAATTTCTTTACGAGAACCATCAATATTACTTTCAAATGGTAAATTCATAATTAAATGAGAAGTAATGTTGGCAGCATTATTAACCCCAAAATAATTTGAAGAAAGAATAGTGGTGGAGACAGTACCAGCAGAAACTGATCCGGAAGAAACAGCTCCAGTAATGTAAATATTACCTCTTTGATAACTAGGACTGTTTTGTTGAATCATAAGAATATCGCTGCGTTGGTAGTCATTAATTGGAGCTTTATTGTTATAAATTTGGAGAGTATCACTATCAGAAAGATTTCTTTTAAAAATAGCAAAATCAGAAACTAAAGAATCAATACGACCACCGGTGGTATTTTTAGAACCAACATAAAGAAGAGTATTAATATCAATTCTACTTTTTTGACTAGTCCATGATCCAGAATAATTAGTTTTGATGCCATCAAGAGTTAAAGAAACACCACTAGTATTGTTCCAACTAACAGCTAAATGATGGTCAGTATAAGCGGCAAAAGTTTGAGCAGCTGAAGTAACAGCTACAGTTGTCCAATTAGTGCCATTATAGATTTGAGTAACGATGGAGTCGGAAGAAGCTTGAAAAAAAGTTTGGATAACATTTGGAACTTGGAAAAAATAAAGATCAGTAGTTGGTTGGGAAGCCGCCCATTCTGGTTTAAACCATAAACTAACAGTACCTTTGTCCGAATCAATAATATTATTAGTGGTGGTAACGTTGCCATTACCACGCCAAGCATAGTAAGAGAGAGTCTCTTCGCCACGGTTTCGTTGATAAGTAGAATTGTTGTAAATAAGACTAGTAGCATAAGGAACACCGTTAGTATTATTGTAATCAGATTCAATTTGACAACCATCAAGGTAAATTGATTGATTAGAACCAAGAGCTACACCATAATTGACATTGGCGCCAGTTCCAGTGACAGTTCCAGAAATACGATACCAACCACCATCAACAGCAGTGTAATTAGTAGAAACAACACCATTGGCATATAAAGAAACAACCGAAGAATCAATAACGCCTCGAGTATTGCCAACATTTAGGGCATAACAATAGAAAGGATAGCTTTGACCACTGGTTAAAGCTTGAGCACGATAAGCTTGACCACCGGTACTATTAGTATCAGCTAATTGAGCAGCATAAGTTTGATGTTTTCGAGCATTACTGGTAGTAGTAAAGGTTTCCAACCCAGAATTGGTCCAACCACCAATTGAACCAGCATCTTCAAAAGATTGATATTGAAGTAAATTGCGGCGACCATTTTCAATCCAAACTCCGTGACCGAGTTTAGTACGTTCAAAACGAGGAATATTATTATAGACATAATCATGGGTAATATAACCAGAATCACCAGTATAAGTAGCACTAGATCCACTGGCAGTATCAGCGCGAGTAAGAGTTCCAGGATTGCCACGGCTGGAAGCAATCGAACTTTGAAGAGGAAGATATAAAAGTAGATCATTAATTAAATCATTACTTAAATTAGTCGAAGTTGGAAGATCAATGTAGCCACCACTAACTTTTAGGGCGGCGTTACCGGAAGCTAAAATTTCTAAAATGGCGGAAGGAGAAGTGGTACCAATACCAACTGAAGAAGCAAAATTTTGAGGTCCAGTCCAATTATTAGCATTAGCTAAATTTAATCCAAGAGTATAAGAACCATCAGAACCGGAACGGGTAAGAGTTCCATTGGAAGCATTAATAATCCCAGTATTAGTAATAGTTCGACCAATACCAACAGAAGAAATGGAAATACCACTTCCAGCACTTAAAGTATCAGTTCCACCAATACCACTAGCCGAAGTCCAGGTAGCATTACCATTAGTATCAGAAGTAAGAATGTAACCATCAGCAGCGCCTTGAGCAATATTTAAAGTACCACCAATATTGACAGTAGAAGAATCCATTATTATTTTGCCAGCATTATAAGTCTTTAAAGTGAGGTTACTGGAACCAAAAACTTCACCAGTATTAAGAATAAAAGGACCAGCAGTATTAATACTTGAACCACTAGAATTAGTGAAATTAAGATTGTAAGCCATAGAGACATCACCACCGGAAAGAAAAGAAGTTGGATTATAAAAAGTATTTCCAGTGCTGGAAAAAGAAACCAAAGTAGAACCACCATCAGAAAAAGATAAAGAGAAACCAGACAAACCAATATCAGTGTTTTGAGTTAATAAACCACCAAGTTTAAAAGTGTTACTGGCTAAAGAAAGTCCATTACTAGCTGAATAAACAAAGGCAGAAGTTTGACCGACTCCAATAAAATTGGAAGCATGAAATCCATCTAATAGATCAGCATTTAAATTACTAACCAAACTACTAGATCCAACTGTTAAATTAGTGGTATTAAGTGTACCACCGACATTGGTATTACCATAAGCATCTACCGAAAAACGAGAAGTTAATTGAGTTGTACCAATATTGTAATTGCTAAAATTAATAAAATTGTAACCACGATTAGTATTGTTAATAGTGGCATTAATCAGATTACCAGCAGCAAGGTTGGCGTTAGTGGCATTAATGAAACCACCAACTAGAGTAGAACCTGAACCTTCAGTAGTTAATTTAATAATGCCATTAGCATCAGGATTAATTTCAATATTTCCACCACTACCATCAGTAGCTTTAATTAAAACAGCTTGACCTTCGATACCTATAGTTCCAGACGTAGATTTAATAGTAGGAGAAGTTTCTCCAAGGTTAATATTTCCAAGTTCATCTATAACTAGCACTGTACTTTTTAGACCGCTAGCAGATGGTGGTAACCCTTGCAATGTTTCAGCATTTAAAGCATAAGCAACAGTAGCAATAGGTTGGCGAGGAGACATAGTTTCACCACCAGCAGTAATTTCTAGAAAAACTGCTGAATTTTCAGTAAAGACTGAATTAGGTATTTGGGTTCCATGGGTCTTACCAATAACCACAGAAAAAATACCATTTTCATCTGGAGTAACGGTTTGAGAGTTACCAGTAGCTGAAGTATATAAAGAATTTCCAGTGCCGACTGTTTCAGTATCGTAAAGTTTAAAAAGAATAGTAGTTGAAGAAGTAATTGGATTACCGGAAGAATCAGTTAGACGACCTTGAAAAGAAAGTTGGCGGTTGGCAATAGTAGGATTAGAAGCAGTAGTGTAAGCAAAGTTTTTAGTTGATTGAGTGAATGCTTGACGATAAAGAGTAAAACCCAAACCAAGACCGATAACAAAGAGAGAAAAGATAGCAACGTAACGAAGAATGAAGTTGGATCGTCGATCGTCGATCTTAGATCTTAGATTAAGAAAAGGAAACTTTATTTTTTTAAATATTTGTATTTTTGATAAAAGATTGCCATTTTTAGGAGAAACATTTTGAAATGGTAATTGGTTTGAAACAGGAGAAAGATTTTGACCTTCAATTAAATTGTTTTTGATTAAGAATTTTTGAAAAGAAGTAAGAGAAGAGAGTTTACGTTTAAAACTGGCATTAGAAAGACTACTGCTTCTTAGATAAGCAGCATATTGATCTAATTTAGATTGACTAAAAAGATTGTTTAGATTCAATTTTCTTTTTGTGCCCAATTAATAAATTGTTGAACGTCATTGATATAGTTTCGAATAGTCGAAAGAGAGAATTTCTTTTTAATTAATTGATCTTGATATAGTTTAATAATGTCTTCGATTGTAGGGGCGTATTGCAATACGCCCCTACTGGATTTGATTTTGTTGAAAATGTTTTCAGAAATTAAATGTTGATCTAAAGAAAATTGGAAAAATTTAGAGAGAGAAGCTAAAAAGCGTTTATAGTTTTGATCTTGGTTAATGTTTTGAAGATAAGCAGTAAGATTGTCACTATTAAATATTTGATTTGAATCAGAATTATCTTGATAGGAGAATTGAAAATATTTTTTAAGATCGACAAGGTAGTTTCTGACTGTGGCAGGTGAATAGGATTTACCTCTAAGCCAGAGCTTGTAGGAAGTGATAATGGAAGTGAAATCTAACTGTGGGGCAGTCATAAAATCTTTATTTCCAGAGCCAAACAAAAGTGGAAGCAATAATTAAAAATGGAACTAGTCTTTCGGCTAGTTTAGAAAAATTAAGATTGCTCTGCGGTGATAAAGATTTAGGTTTGAAATTATATGTTTTATACATGTTTATATGTTTTTTAATTTGTATATATATTAATATCTACTATTAGAAAAAGGCTGTCAATAGGCCATTTTTGATGTTTTATTGATATATTTTGATAGTACCTTTTTAGTAAATTATTGATTCTTAATTCTTAATTCTTAATTTCACAATGTCTTACACGGGTGGTTATCCTACTTACAAAGTATGTCATTTAGAGTCTAAGTAGATACATTTGAAAGATAGTAAAAAGAAGTGTTTGCGGAGATATGCGGAATATCTTAAAAGATATTAAATGATATATTTTGGTGGTATAAAGATGGAATGATTTGGATGTAAAATCTCTTTAAAACTCTATTTAATATAAAGATAGACTTTAAGAAATTAATTTATTTTTTATCTTTTAAATTAAAGAGGTAATGGAATGGATTTGAAGGTTTTTGATAGTTAGAGTATTAAAAGTGAATAATCTGTTATAGATTGATAGTTTAAAGCTAAAAATTGATTGAAAAAGACAAAAATATTTAAAATTAAGGTTAAAAAATAGTTATAGATTTGACAATTTAGACTAAACTTTAGGTAAAAAATGATAATTTAACAGATTGGCAGATAAAAGATTGTTTGCTAAATGGATAGTCTTTGGGCTTGTTTTGGCTTTGTGATATTATTAATATAGAATGGAAAACAAAAAAAAGATCATCGGTTTAGGAATTTTGTTTATAGTATTAGCCATAGGAGTGATTTATTTGGCAACTTCAATAATGCCAAAAGCTTTAATAACCTTAACTAAAGCTAGTGGAAGTTCAAAAGTAGTGGTAAATAATTCTTTTTTAATAGGAGAAAAGGTATTAGCTAAGGCTGATGGAATAGAAGAGTGTATAGTTGATGTTTTTGCAATGGATAATGATGAACAAGGAGTAGCTAAAAAACAGGTTATTTTGCTTGGTACAGATAGTGAATTGTCTGGAATTACAGATGTAAATGGAAAAATTAGCTTTAAAATTACTTCTAATGAAGCTAAACAAATGGAATTAACAGCTACTATTGGTGGAAGTTCATTAAGTAAAACCTTAACAGTAACTTTTAGATAAAAAAATTATAAGATATCTATGTTTTTTTGTTTCTTGATTTGATTAAGTCTCAATTGTTTATATTTGATATATTTGACGTGAATATTGTTAGCAGAGATGTTTATATATTGCTAAGTATGGTTAAAGTTGATTTTTATGTTTAAGAATAGGGGAAAGTAGATGATAGATATTAGATCGTAGATCGTAGAGGGGAATAATGTGAGTTTTATTGCTGGAAATAATTATAGGGTAATTTAATTTAGAGTGAAAATATAGATTTTAGATCGTCGATGATAGATCGTAGATTTTATTTATTTGATTATTAAATCAATAGATAGTGTCATCGCGAGGATCCCGCAGCAGCGGGAGAACGTGGCGATCTATTCTGTATAAGATTGCTTCTTCCGATAAATCGGAATCGCAATGACACAAATAAAAAGATTGATGTTCAGAGTTAATGTTTGTTTATATCTGATATATTCAAAGGTTTTTGGGATAGCAAAGGTTGATAATAATTGCTAAATAAAAAAATGGAGACAGATTAATCTTAATTTTAGGAGAAAAATTGAAGTCTTAATTTTTTGAATAGAGGTGGAAAAGCTATTTGGTAAGATTTTTAATAAAAAACAACTTTTACTTGTTGAGGAAGAGTTTTATTACCAACTTGAGCTGAGACATTAAAAGTTTTAATAGTGGATGAAGATAGGTCAAAAATGGCCTTTCCTGACTCATCAGTGATGTTTTGGGATTGTTGGACAATCACAAGAGGTGAAACATTAATAGTAACCGTCTGATTGGCTACACCAAGTCCACGACCATCTAAAAGAAAGACGGTTAAACGAACTTTTTCCAAGCCATCAGCTTTGGCTTGAATAGGGGAAGCAAAAAGATAGGAATTTTCTAAAACAACACTACTAGTACTAATATTAGTGGCTTTACTACCAAAAACAGTGGTTTTTAAAACTAAAGTAACAGAAGCACCTAAAGCCACAATCAAAATAACAAAAATTATCAAATAACGCTTAGACATAAATAAGTGTACTACAAACTAGTTTTTAATTAAAATTAACAGCCCCGCCATTATAAACCTGTTTTATTTGTTCTGAGGTTAAAGCGTAATTGTAGATACGGACATCATCAATTTGACCAGGAAAAAAAGTTGATAATCCTTCTGATCCTATTGTTAGATTAGAATTATTAGTTCCAATATCACCAGTTGGTGATGGAATTGCTGTTCCGTCTGATTGACCATTAAAATAATATTTAATAATTGATCCGTCATATGTTACTAATAAATGAGTCCAGACATTATTTGGGATAGTTGTATTAGCAACAATTGGTACCTGTCCGATTTCACCAATATTGGCTGTAAAAAGTGCTTTATTTCCTGATTGTATTCCAAAAGCATAAGCTCCTGTTCTTGTTTTACTTACAATACGTTCGTATTGAGCAGTTGATATAAATGGTTTAACCCAAACAGAAATAGTAATAGCTTTGGTTATGTCTAATGAGTTGGAATCGTTTATATTTATATAATCATCGGTTCCATCAAAATTTAGCGAACTATTAGTATGACCGCTAGCACCGTTACTCCAAGCGGTTCCGGAAGTATTACAGGTACCAATTGAAGTTTGAGTACCACTGGTACCAATATTAATTGTGCCATTATTTCCTAATCCAGATGCATCAAAAGCAGTCAAACCCTGACATTCATCGAGTTTCCACCAACCAACAGGAGCACCTTTATTGTAATCATAGGCGACTTGGGCAGGGGTGCGGGCGTAATTATAAATGCGAACTTGATCAATTGAGGCATTGGCGGATTGAAACCAATTTCTACCAATTTGATTTACAGGACCATTACTGGTTAATGTTGAGGGAACACTAAAAGTATCTCCAATACCATCTACATACATATCAATTGTTTGATTACTATGGTTAACCCAAGTTAAGTAATGCCATTTTCCATCAGATATATTTTTATTGCCAGTTTCGGTTATCCATATTCCATTGTAATGTAAATATTTCATTTTAGAGTTTTCAACTCGTAAATCACTTCCGACTGGACCTCCTGAAGAATTGGAAATAATAGAATTAATTCCGGAACTACTAGTTTTAACCCAAGATGAAAATGTCCAATCAGTATTTCCAAGATTAATAGTTGAGTTTAATGGTAGGGCACTAGTTGTTCCGTTAAAATTTAAAGCTGAGCCAATTTTTCCTGTGGTCCAAGTCGGAACAGAATTGCCAACACCGAAAGTTCCATTATTGTTTTTTCCACTGGTGTCTTTAGCAACAGTTCCAGTGTTTTCTTCAAAATTCCATTCAGCCACAGGGGAGGCACAGAAAGAAGTATCACCAGGAATACAATAATTTAAATCAGTAGTAGTACCGCCGATGGTTTGATTAGTAGAACCAAAAGAAATAGCTGAACCTTGGTTATAATCTTGTTTAACTTCATCATCGGTAAGAGCAGAATTATAGATTTTTAATTCATCAAGAAGAAAAACAGATTGCCAGACTGTATCGTTCCAAGCATTTCCAATAATATTAAGACTTAGAGAAGTTGATACTGGAGTAATAGTACTTTTATAAGAACCATTAACATAAAGTTTTATGGTTGTACCATTAGAAACAAAAGAAAGAGTACTATCTAAATTATTAATTTCGTCTGAAGTCGTTGAAAAATTATAATAAGTACCGTTTGTGCCTCTAAAAGAGATATAACCATTGTATCGAAGTAATATTTTGCCGGTGGTACCATTGTCATTTTTACCTAAAAAAAATTCAAATGTTTTAGATTTATTTAGATATTTTAATTTGGTGGTGATTGACCAAATTGTGGAATTATCTAATGGTGAGGAAGACAGAGTTATATAATCATTTGAACCATCAAAACTTAAGCCAATACCTGATTTTATTGGTGACCAAACAGAACCAGTAATGGTTCCCGAATAATTATTTCCGGATGAATTATAAACTGTATTTCCATTACCTTCGTCAAATTTATAATGAGCAACTAATTTTGAAGAAAGAGATGGAGCAGTAGAGGATTTAATACCTAAATTAGAAGTGGTTCCTTTAGAAGATCCACGAGAATTGTAGTCGAGTTTAATTTGATTGGCAGTGCGAGCGTAGGGATAAATTTTAAATTCATCTAAATAACCATTAACACCTAAACCTATTTTCCAAATTGATGTAATAGTAGCTTCATTTCCATTTGGTCCAGTTCCAGTAGTATCTTTACCATCAATATAAATTTTAACATTATTAATTGAATCATCAAAAATAAATTGAACAAAATGCCAATTATCATCTTTAATATTTTTATTGCCATAACGATAATAATCATTGGCACCATTATTTAAATACAAAATAGGATAAGTACCATGAGAAAGTTCCATTTGAGGTAATCCGTTATTAGCAAAACTAATTAAATATTGATTGTTTGAACTTGAGTTTATTTTTACCCAAGCGGAGACAGTATAGGCGGTTGAATTAAATACTTGGGCATTATTGATGATAATACTGTTTGAACCATTGAAATATAAACATTTTCCCGATAAACATTGATTTTCTGATGCCCAAGTAGGAGCAGATGATCCGACTCCAAAAAAAGCATTATTGTTCCCATTAGAATCAAAAGCTGTACTTCCCACTCCTTCATCAAATTTCCAATAAGCAATTGGGCCACCACCGACTTCTTCAGTAGATAAAGAACCAATAGTGTAATTGGTAGCTTGAGTAGTGAAATCAGAAGAAGAAAAACCATTAGTGGCAGTGGTGTTACCGTAATAAACATAAATAGTTTGAGCCCCAACAGGAAAAGAGGGAATTAGAATATGGAAAGTAAGGTTGGTAGTCCCAATTCCAGAAGCAATATAATAATCTAAATTTTGACCAGATTGATCAATAAATCGAAAATCACCATCATCAGTTTGAGCTTTAGCAGTAGTTCCAATATTAACAGTAGTAATAATGTAAACGTTTGATTCAAGAGAAGTATGAGAAGAAATATTTATAGCTTGACGATAATTCCAAGAATCATTCCACCATGTTGCTTTGACACTTTGTTTTGGTAAGACAAACTTCCATAAAACAACAATACTAATTAAAAGAGAAAGAAAAATTATTAATAGGGTTTTATAAGAAAATTTAGACACTGAACTAGTTTACTACAAAATAACCTATCTTTAATTGAAATTTATAGCTCCACCATTGTAAACAGTTTTAATCTGTTCAGAAGTAAGAGCATAGTTGTAGAATCTAATATCATCTATTTGACCATTAAACCAATTATTGGTTCGATTATAATTAGTTCCAAAATTAAAACCAGAAGCACTACTAGTTCCAATGAGAGATCCAGTAGTCGGGTCAAGAATTCCATTAATATATAGTTTTACAGACGAACCATTGTAAATTAAAACAGTGTGATTCCAATCATTTAATTTAAATTTATTGATTGAGATTTTATAACCTAGAGTTCCTCCAGTGGTTTGAACATACCATTTAAGATTACCTAATATACCAGAATAAGCTAAAACAGCTCGATTAGTACCATTACCCCAATAAATTGTTTGATTATCAGTAACACTGCTTCCTGGTTTAAACCAAGTACTAATGGAAAATGATTCACTAGCAGGGATACTAGTGGTAGTTAAATAATCATCAATTCCATCGAAATTTAAACTAGAATTTGTTTTGCCGGTTTTACCATTATTCCAAGCAGAAGTTGATAAATTGTCAGTGCAACTGCCGACGGAAGTTTGAGATCCTCCAGAACCAATATTAATAGTTCCATTATTATTTCCACTCCAATCATAAGCGGTGTTGCCTTGGCATTCATCCATTTTCCACCAACCAATAGGAGCACCTTTGTTGTAATCGTAGGCGATTTGAGCAGTGGTACGAGCATAGTTGTAAATTTTAACATGGTCAATTTTGCCATTATAATATTGACCTGAACCATCATTTGCCATGCCGATAATGGAAAAATAAGTTGTTCCTGATTGAACAGCGTCACTAAATAATCTTATTGGTTGTTTACCATCAACATAGAGATCTACTTTATCATTGGAATTACGAGAAAGAACTATATAATGCCAATTGTTTTGACTTGGAAGAATAATAGTATTATCTGAACTACTAATAACTCTGGTAAAAAAACTTCCAGCATTCATACCAAATTTTTGAGATCCATTTCCAGATGACCACATTTTTGTTCCGGAATTATTATTACTATTTATCCAAAAAGAATAAGTAAAAGGACCGTTGAATGCTAAATCTGGAACATCAACTATATTAGTTATGCCATCAAAATTTAGTCCTGAACCGATTTTACCTTGAGTCCAAGTAGCACCAGTAATTGTTCCAGTATTATTATTTCCTGAAGTATCTAAAGTTGAGGTTCCTATTCCTTCATCCATTTTCCATTCAGCCACAGGCGAAGCACAATAACTGTTATCACCAGGGATACAGTAATCTAGAGAAGTGGTGGTACCACCAATATTTTGAGTATTGGAACCGAATTGAATAACCGAACCTTGATTATAATCCTGTTTAACTTCATCATCGGTTAGAGCCGAGTTATATATTTTAACTTCATCAATAAGACCATTGAATGTTGAACCACCTAAGTCGTAACCAATTCGAAAAGCACCATCACTGATTAAACTACCAGTTGTGGCAGAAATATTAACAGTTTGAATATATTTACCATTTATATAAAGTTTTGCTTCATTAGTTTGACGATTGATAGTAGTCGTAAGTTGATACCAATTGTTGATATTAATATTAGCAGAAGTGAAATTATATACTTTTTGTGATCCACCATCATTTAAAAAAATACTAACTTTACCAGAACTAGGATAATTAACTACATAAAAAAAACCATTTAATCCAGTGCCTCTTTTTTCAATAATGGTATTATAACCAGTATCGAAACCATAATAATAATTACTAACGGTAAAGTTATTAGTAGTCATATTTAAAATACTTGGATTGTTCATATTTATGGCAATATTTTTATCGTTAAATTGAATTCCTTTACCTATTTTTCCGTTATTTGTCCAAGATGGAGAACTTACTCCAGAACCAATATTCCCATTGTTTTCATTTGAAGTCGAATCAAAAATAGTATTTCCACTACCTTCATCAAATTTATAATAAGCAATTAATTTTGAAGAAAGAGAAGGACTTGTATTAGATTTAATACCTAAATTAGCAGTGGTTCCTTTAGAAGAACCTCTGGAATTGTAATCGAGTTTAATTTGATCGGCAGTGCGAGCATAGGGATAGATTTTAAGATCATCTTGAAATCCAAACATATTACTAAATCCTTGAATACTTCCAAGATATTGATTGCTGGTGCTATTGTTAAGTTGAAGTCCTGTAAAAGTTACAGTTGGTCCTATTTGTTTACCATTTATAAAAAGTTTTCCTTGATTTTGACCAATAGTGAAGGCTAGGTGATACCAAGTGTTTTGATCAAAAGTGTAACTAGAAGTAGAAAAATTATTATTTCCACCATTCCAACCTCCAGCAGAATTACCAAAACAACTATATTTAAAAGTTTTTCCGTTATTTCGATTATCATAAGAAAACCACCATCCATAGGATGATGTCCCTGGGGCAACATCAGGGTGGCCTTTACCAGCAAACCCAATTAATTTTCCAGTGTTATTACTATAATCTAAAAAATCGAATTTTACCCATGTTTCAACTGTTATTGAATTTGTATTAATATTTAATGAAGGATTATTTCCAGTGTTAATATAATTGTTTGTTCCATTAAATTTTAAACATTTACCATTAATACATTGATCTTCTGATATCCATGTTGGTAATGTAGTTCCAATTAAATTTCCATTATTTTGATTTGAAGATGAATCATAAGCTATTGTGCCCACTCCTTCATCAAATTTCCAATAAGCAATTGGGCCACCACCGACTTCTTCAGTAGATAAAGAACCAATAGTGTAATTGGTAGCTTGAGTAGTGAAATCAGAAGAAGAAAAACCATTAGTGGCAGTGGTGTTACCGTAATAAACATAAATAGTTTGAGCCCCAACAGGAAAAGAGGGAATTAGAATATGGAAAGTAAGGTTGGTAGTCCCAATTCCAGAAGCAATATAATAATCTAAATTTTGACCAGATTGATCAATAAATCGAAAATCACCATCATCAGTTTGAGCTTTAGCAGTAGTTCCAATATTAACAGTAGTAATAATGTAAACGTTTGATTCAAGAGAAGTATGAGAAGAAATATTTATAGCTTGACGATAATTCCAAGAATCATTCCACCATGTTGCTTTGACACTTTGTTTTGGTAAGACAAACTTCCATAAAACAACAATACTAATTAAAAGAGAAAGAAAAATTATTAATAGGGTTTTATAAGAAAATTTAGACACTGAATAATTTTACTATAAAATCACCCTAAATCCCTCTTTGACAAAAGAGGGACTATAAAAGTGTTAAATTTAATTATGAAATATATTTGTCCTGAGGAAGCTAGAACGAGTATTGGAAATTTAAAATTTTTTAAGGATTTAAGAATGTTGGCAAAAATAAATAGAAATAATCCAACTCAAGCAGAAAAATTATTTTGGGAAAGACTTAAAAAATATAGATATCCATTTTTAAGACAAAAATCAATTTATAAATTTATTTTAGATTTTTATTGTTCTAAATTATTGTTAGCTATTGAAATTGATGGTGATTCTCATCTTGGTCGAGAAAATTATGATAATGGTAGAGACTCTATATTAGAAGGAATTGGAATTAAAACAGTGAGATTTAACAATGAAGAAGTTTTAAAAGATATAAATAAAGTTTTTGAAAAATTAGAAGAAATAATGAAAGAAAGGGAAAAAGAAATAAAATAACCCCTCTTTCTTCAAAGAGGGGTAGGGGTGATTTTGAATTAATTAGGAATTTGATGGGTTGGGATTAGAGCAGGGTACCAATTTCTAATAGCCGGAAGATACTTTTTGATAGTTAAATGATGGGGTTGGAAGTAGAAAAATAAAAGTAATACAAATAAAATTAAAGAGATAATAAATAGCGGTAAAATAAAAATAAGATATTGATTTTGTTGCCAAAAAAGCCACCAAATGGAAGGTAATTTATAAAGAAGAGTATTGGATTTTGGAGAGAAATTTTGATTAAATTCAGTAGTGGCATAAAGTCGATAATTACTAGAATAAGAAGTTGGAAGATTGAAATTGAAATAACCATTTTGATCAGTAATTGTAGTTAAGGCAGGCAGCGAAAAAGCTTGAGCTTCTTTAACAAAAGTTTTGGCACTATCATTGACTTGATAAAAATAAACACTAACAGGACTATTAGGAATAGCTTGACCAGAAGAAATGACAGTAGAATTAGGATTAATAGTACTTTGTTCTAGAGAAAGAGTAGGAGAAAGAATAATTGGACCAATGTCGGTGTCATAGTTTGTAACTGGGGGTTGAGGAAGACAAATTGGACTGGTGGTACGATTTTCATTATCAACGGACTGAAGACAAAGTTCGGAAGGGTTTTTAGGGAGAATAGTTTTATTAAAAACAAAGTAACCAGTGTCGTCACTATAGGTGGCAGCATAAATATTAATTCCAGTTAGTTCAACTTTAGAAATAGGGGAAGTGTAACCAAAAATAGTGACACGAGTGTCGCTAATAGAAGCAGAAAGATTGACAGATTCAGATTTTTCTAGAGCCAAGGTTGGAGCAGGAAAGAAAGGAATTAATAATAAAAAGAGAAACCACATAATTAAGTTTATCAAGTTATCAAGTTAAAAGTTTAAATTAAACCCCTCAGTTCTAACGAACAGCTCCCCTTGACAGGGGAGCGTGATTTTTTTTATGGATTGAAAATTCTTTATTGATCTTTGTATTTCTTTTTAAGATCTTCTAATTCTTTTTCAAGTTCATCAACTTTACCTTGATCATTATTATCTTTCTTAGGTTGGTTTTTGATAACTAAAATGATGACAACGATGATGGCAATAGCAGTGCCAATTAAGATAAGTAATCTCCATGGAATAACCCAGAAGAAAACAGCAGCAGTTAGGACACCACCAGCAGTACCATAAGCAGCACTAAGTTCGGCTTTATAACGACCAAATAACCATTTCTTTTGAAGAGTATTTTCATAACTTCGGCTTAAATTTGGGAAAATATTAAGATCTTCAAGTTCAAGTTTGGCAGTTTCTAAACCAAACATATTAGTAACAGTGATTTGACCTTTTGGATTAATATGAATGTCGGAAAGATTTTTAATACTAGTTTTTAAATCAACTGGTCCAAATTCAGAAAAAGAAGTAGTAGAAAAATTGGTAACTTTAGCATTTTGAGTAATATCTCCAGGAATGGTAATGTAAACTAAAGTTCCAACATTAGTTTGAACGGATGATCCTGTACCTTCAGTACTAAAGGTGACATCTTTATCAGGACTGTGAACAACCATGGCATAATGACCACCTGGAAGAGCATCTTTTGGAGGCATAATGGTTAAAGTTAACGATTTGGTTTCACCTGGTTTTAATTTAACAGTAGAAGGAGAAACTTGAATCCAAGCACTGGCAGACCAACGATTATTTTTTTCAGTTTCATCAACAATATTTGGAGTACCTTTATTATCTTGAACAATAAAATCTTTGATACTAACTTCAATAGTTTTATTTTCTTTTGATTCGTTTCGAACTTTAATTACTTGAGAAGAAACACCATCAGACTTAACAGTAACTTCTAAACGAGGGGGAATAGCTGATAAACCACTACTTGTTGTTTGAGCAATAACTTTTTTAGTTAGAAAAACACAGCTAGTACTTAAAATCAAAAGTAATAAGCTGGTTTTGATTATTTTTTGGGTTTGAGCAGTGGTCATTTTTTTAATTTAAATAATTAGAAAGTAGCGGTGGCAATAAAACTAATAGAATTTTCGTAGCTACCGGCTGGCTGAACGGTACTAGCAGTAACCCGATAACAAATATAAGCTGAATCAGTACCACTAGGAATAGTAGTTCGACTCATAAGCGGTTGAGCATTAGCAAAACCAACTCCAAATGGTTTATATTGACCAGCAACAGCAATTCCATAAGTTGTACCAGAGGTGGTAGTTCCAACAGCTAGAGAATAACCAAATCCAGAATTAGCAAAACTAGTCCAAATTGTAGCGGTGGTAGGAGTACAAGTACCATTACAGTTAGTATTTGGAATAGTTGTGCCATTACCAATTATAGTTAAAGGTTTATTTTCAAAAGCTTGAACAACATAACCATTAGTTGAATTGGTAACACAAGAGAATCTTTGAGCTAAGTTGTTGTAAGTAGCTAAAGATAATGGTCCAAATGGAACACTGGTAGCAGTAACGTTTGGAGCTCCAGATCCAACTGGACTACCACAAAGATTTGTTCCTGTTGTAGTAACTCCGGTATTATCAATAGTAAAAGTAATAGTTGGATCAACCACAGCAGTAACTCGAACATTTTCAGTTACAGCAATTTTTCCAAAACTTGATTCTAGAATAGTATCTGATGAGTCAAGTTGTTGAAGAATAAAACTATAAACATCAACACTTCCGGTAGCACTACCTGGAATATGAGAAACGGCTGGTGCAGGATTAATTATTTGACTTCCACTGGTTAAGGCTCTACCTATAGTAATAGTAGTATTAGATCCAACTACACTGTTGGTTCCAGCTGGGTAGGCACATTGAATATAATGATAATTTCCATTGTTAACAGTAGCGAGACCAGTAATAGTAGTGGTTCCAATACTAGCAGTACCGCCACCAGGACAAGTAATATCAGCAGTTTTTAATTTAGTTCCAAGTCCAACAGTAGTAGAACCAACATCAGAACCAAGATCAAAACCACCTTGATCTGGCATACCATCACTAATAGATTCTCCAATATCACTAGCTTTTAATAAAACTCTCCATTTTTCACCTGGAGTGGCAGCTTGTGGAGTAAAAGTAATAGTATGAATAGCAGAACGAGTAGCGACAACATAACCTCCACCAATAGTATTGCCAACACCAATAGTAGTTCCTAGTTCAATTGAAGCAGTATTACCAATGTCTTTAATAGTATAGATATTACTTCCAGTACTTCCAGCAATAGCAATAGTGTCACCAGGAAAAAGATTTTCAGTAGTAAGTGAAGGAATGGTTCCGTTGGTACCTATTTTTATAATACTACCAGTAGAATTTCCACTAGCAAGACGACCAAAAAAAGAAAGTTGAGCACTTGATAATTGATCTTTAAGTGAATTAACTGGGGCGGAATAGACTTTTAGTCTATATTCTTTAAAACCTAGAATTATAAAAAATAATATTAAAAGAATCTTAAGTTTATTGGCAACGGATTTTTTCATTTTTTTTTAAATTATTCGATGTTTAAATATATGACTTTTTTAACATACATGTCAAGGATTAGTTTTAGCCGATTGAACGTGTATAATAAAAAGGCATTACAAATTTATTCAAAAAATGACAGAAACAAAAAAATACGTCTATTTTTTTGGTAATGGAAAAGCAGAAGGTGACAAGGATATGAAATATATTCTTGGCGGCAAGGGAGCTAATTTGGCCGAAATGACCAATTTGGGGATTCCAGTACCAGCGGGTTTTACTATTTCAACTGAGGTATGTCAGTACTATTATAGTAATGGCAATAAATATCCAGTTGCCTTAGAAAAGGAAGTTGAAGAAGGAATTGCAGCATTAGAAAAAACTACCGGCAAAAAGTTTGGAGATTCACAAAATCCACTTTTAGTGTCAGTTAGATCAGGAGCAGCAGCTTCAATGCCAGGAATGATGGATACAATTTTAAACTTAGGTTTAAATGAAGAAGTGGTTAAAGGAATGGTAGAAAAAACTGGTAATGCTAGATTTGTTTGGGATTCTTACCGACGTTTTATTCAAATGTATTGTAATGTGGTCGAAGGAATGGAACATGAGAAATTAGAACATGTAATTAATACAGTTAAAAATAAAAAAGGGATTCAAGAAGATACTAAAATGACAGCTGAAGACTGGCAAGAAGTAGTCAAAGGCTATAAAGAAATTTATAAAATTGAAAAAGGTCATGATTTTCCAACTAACGCTAAAGAGCAACTTTGGGGAGCCATTGATGCTGTTTTTGGATCTTGGAATAATCCTCGAGCTTGTATTTATCGCCAATTAAATAAAATTGATGAAAAGAAAATTTTTGGAACTGCAGTGAACGTCCAATCAATGGTGTTTGGAAATATGGGTGATGACTGTGGAACTGGAGTTGCTTTTACTCGTAATCCTTCAACTGGAGAAAATAAAGCTTACGGAGAATATTTAATGAATGCTCAAGGTGAAGACGTGGTAGCAGGAATTAGAACTCCAAAGAAATTAGATTCTCTTAAAGAAGATAATGAAACTGTTTATAATGAGCTTATAGCTATTTTCAATAAATTAGAAAATCATTATAAAGATATGCAAGATGTGGAATTTACTATCGAAAATAGTAAATTATTTGTCTTACAAACTCGAAATGCTAAAAGAACCGCTCCAGCTATGGTAAAAGTAGCTGTCGATTTAGTCGCAGAAGGAATGATTGATGAAAAAACTGCTTTAACTAGAGTTGAGGCTGATAAATTAGATCAATTACTTCATCCGACTCTTGATCCAAAAGAAAAAGCTAAATTCAAAGTGATTGCTAAAGGTTTACCTGCTTCTCCAGGAGCAGCTTATGGACAAGTGGTGTTCAATGCTGAAACTGCAGTGGAATGGGTAGAAAATGGTAAAAAAGTAATTTTAGTTAGAGCTGAAACTTCCCCTGAAGATATTGCGGGAATGAACGCTGCTTCTGGGATTTTGACAGCTCGAGGTGGAATGACTTCTCATGCAGCTGTGGTGGCCCGAGGTATGGGTCGATGTTGTGTGGCTGGTTGTGAATCAATCGTAGTAGTCGAAAGCGCCAAAATGTTTAAAATTGGTGATGTAGAAATCAAAGAAGGTGAAACTATTACTTTAGATGGTTCAACTGGTGAAGTCTTTTTAGGTCAAGTTTCAACCATGGAAGCAACCCTTTCAGGAGATTTTGAAAAATTAATGACTTGGGCAGATAAATATCGAACTTTAGATGTTCGAACTAATGCTGATACTCCAAAAGATGCTCGAGTAGCTCGAGAATTTGGAGCTCAAGGAATTGGTTTATGCCGAACTGAACACATGTTCTTCGAAGAAGATAGAATCTTTGCCATTCGACAAATGATTATTTCTGATACTTTGGAACAACGTGAAGAAGCTTTAGCAAAAATTTTTCCAATCCAAAAGAATGATTTTAAACAATTATTTGAAATCATGGCTGGACTTCCAGTTAAAATTCGATTACTCGATCCACCTTTACACGAATTCGTGCCAAAGGAAGATAAAGATATTGAATCTTTAGCTAAAGAAATGGGAATTTCTTTTGATAAATTGAAAGCTAAGGTTGAATCACTTCATGAATTTAACCCAATGATGGGTCATCGTGGATGCCGATTAGCTATTACTTTTCCAGAAGTTGCTAAGATGCAAGTTAAAGCTATTATGGCGGCCGCTTGTGAATTAGTTAAGGAAAAAGATGCTAAAATCGTTCCAGAAATTATGATTCCATTGGTTAGTGATGTGGAAGAAATGAAATGGCTTAAAGCCAAACTTATTCCAGTCATTGAAGAAACCATGAAGAGTTATGGAGTTACTTTGAAATATGAAATTGGAACCATGATTGAAATTCCACGAGCAGCAGTAACTGCTGATGAAATTGCGGCTGAAGCGGAATTCTTCTCTTTTGGAACTAATGATTTAACTCAAATGACTTATGGATTCTCCAGAGATGATGCTGGAACTTTCTTAAAAGATTATTTAAGAGAAAAAATTATGGCCGAAGATCCATTCAAGAGTGTGGACCAAAAGGGGGTTGGTAAACTCATGGAAATGGCAATTAAACTTGGTCGAGGAGTTAATCCAAAACTTCACGTTGGGATTTGTGGAGAACAAGGTGGAGATCCTGACACAGTTAAATTCTGTCATCGAATTGGTTTGAATTACGTTTCTTGTAGTCCTTACCGAGTTCCAATCGCTCGTTTGGCAGCAGCTCAGGCCGCTGTTGAAAATAAATAATCGAATTTTGTCGATTAAAACCCCCTCTGAAAGGAGGGGGTTTTTGGTTAGTTCAATTTTTGATTGAAGTAGATATTTGATTACTTTGATTAAGGATGGCTATTTCTTTTTTAGTAATTTGTACATCTAAACTTACTGCCGTAACGACTATTGTGCAATTTAGAATATCTATGATTTTTGAAAGTATAGTCTTTAAAACTTCTTTTTCGTAAAGCATAGGGCCTAGAACTAGCTGATTGTTTTTTAACTGTATACTTTTGAAAATATACTCGATATTCATATGTGAGAAATTACATAATTCGTCTAAATTGCTATCTCCAAGTAATTTGTGCCAATAATTTGGGGTTTTATTATTCTTGAAAATGACTCCGTTTTCATCAATTTTTTTTAATAAAAATTCTAACCAATCGGGTCTTCTTTTAAAAAAGTCTTTGTGACCTTTTTCTGTATATTCTATTTCTTCACTAGGAAATTCTGTAAAATACATTCCAAATATTAATGATTCTACAGCCGATCTTAGTAAAATTAATGGAGTCCTACAATACCCATCTAATAATGTTTTATATATGTTAATTATTAATTCTAAATTTGATCCAAGTATAATATTTGTTTTATTTTGTGGGTGATTTAATACTTTACCGTTTGTTTTTTTTAGAGTATTTGAAAATAAACTTATTAATTTTTTAATAATTTTATCTTCTTCTTTGAATTCTTTCCTAATGTTTATAGAAATTTCTTTTTCCGTTTTTTTATATGTCATGTTTTTTTAATTACACTCTGATGATTAAAAGAAGGAATTTTATTAAAAAAGACTTATAAATTAAAAAGAAATTTTGATAACACAAAAAATATTAGACCCATTCCAATTGAGGAAGATATATATTGAAAAATTAATACTGTTTTTGCCTCATTATTTGGCATTTTTATAAGTTTATTTGATTCTTTAATCATTTCAAAATAATCATCATAGGAATTATTTGCAATGATTTTTGTAAAACAATTAGCCCTTTTGTTTTCTTGTGCCGCCCATCTATCAAAATATTTGGTACTTTTTTGAAATCTAACAATTCCTAAAATTGCAGATGCCATTAAAAATATCCACGATAAAAAAATTAAATGTTTGTCTAAATAATTTATATTTTGTGATATTTTATCTGATGAAATTGCTACTAGTGATAAAGGAATAACAAAAGTTGATAATGTAAAAAGAAGTTTATTGGCTTCAGTTTCTTGTTGATGCGAATTTTTGGAAAATTCACGTGTTGATACATTTAGTTCAGCCAATGTTTCTCTTCTTAGATTTTCAGCGTAATTATTTTCCATTTTTATTAGATGAACTATTTGAACTTGTTGTATTAGTTTGGTTTGATGGAGGATTACTTGGAGGTTTTGATATTGATGGTGAACTTGTATAGGATCCAGTTATTATGACAGGGTTATTTGTTTTTGAGTTATTAGCCATTTTTTTATTTTTTTTATTACTACACCCGAATATAACATTTGTTATTTAAACGTCAAGTAAAATGTTATTTTTGGTTGATATAATTGGCTTATGAAAGAAAGAGAACTCTTGCCAATAACAAAGATTGAAAAAGTTGGGGTGGATAAAATTGAGACAGTGTGGGGAATAATTAGAGAAGATTCGGAATGGTTATCAAAAGAAAAAGGATTAAATCATTGGTCGGATTGGTACACTAAAGAAAGAGTGGAAGAAAAGTTTGAAGATTGGGATGTTTATTTGGCTTATAGAAATAGTAAGGCGGGTGGGACAATGTCGGTGAGTGA
>Ga0209800_10001512_pt1 | contig 23888 bp, 18 predicted proteins | sample Higcelweek8metaG_FD_187174 | JGI IMG/M metagenome (GOLD analysis project Ga0209800, IMG submission 187174) | Freshwater pond sediment microbial communities from the University of Edinburgh, under environmental carbon perturbations - High... | ecosystem: Environmental > Aquatic > Freshwater >...
AACGAGAAGTTCACCCTGGGCATCAAGCAGCTGTCCGAGGATCCGTGGCTGAAGGTGCCGGGCAAGTACCCCGTGGGCACCATCATCACCGGCCTGGTGACCAACATCACCGACTTCGGCCTCTTCGTCGAGGTTGAGGAAGGCATCGAAGGCCTCGTGCACGTGTCCGAGATCAGCCGCAAGAAGATCAAGAGCCCCAGCGAGCTGTTCAAGGAAGGCGTCTCCATCGAAGCCAAGGTCATCCACGTCAGCGCTGATGAGCGCCGCCTGGGCCTGTCCATCAAGCAGATCAAGGAAGAAGAAGAGCGCAAGAAGCCTAAGGAATTCCGCACCTCTGGTCCGGAAACCGGCAGCAACCTGGGCGACCTTCTCCGTGCCAAGATCGAGGACGCCGCCAGTGGCGAGGAATCCGGAAACTAAGTCCAAGTTTTCCGCGGAGCACCCGCTGCTCTTCGGAATCGTGCTGATCATATTGGCCGTGGCCCTCTTTACGGGGGCCATGGCCTTTTTCCGTGGCGTGGGCAGCGGCAAGAGCCGCTCCATGTCCGGCGACAAGATCGGCCTGTGCAAGATCGAGGGCATGATCACCGACGCCCGCGAGGTGGTGGACTTCCTGCGCGAGCTGCGCCAGGACGACTCCGTCAAGGGCGTGCTTTTGCGCATCGACTCGCCCGGCGGCTCGGTGGCTCCCTCGCAGGAGCTGTACCAGGCTGTGCAGGCCCTGGCCAAGGTCAAGCCCGTGGTCGTCAGCATGGGCACGGCGGCGGCCAGCGGCGGCTACTATGCCGCGGCCCCGGCCACGCTCATCGTGGCCAACTCCGGCACCATCACCGGCTCCATCGGCGTGCGCGCCGAGTATGTGAACGTGCAGGGCCTGCTCGACAAGCTGGGCCTCAAAACCGACCTTATGGCCAGCGGCAAGATGAAGGCCGCGGGCTCGCCCACGCAACCGCTCACGCCCGAGCAGCGTTCCTACCTCATGGCGCTCATTTTTGACCTGCACCAGCAGTTCGTGAGCGACGTGGCCATGGCGCGCGGCCTGCCCGAACCTGTCGTGGCCAAGCTGGCCGACGGCCGCGCCTATACCGGCAGGCAGGCCCTGGAGCTGAAGCTGGTGGACAAGCTGGGCGGCCAGGAGCTGGCCATGGACACTCTGCGCGGCATGGTCAAGCTGGGCAAGGACTCCCCGGTGCTGGAAGGTCCGGAGAAGAAACTGCCGCTTCTGCCGCGTCTTTTGGGCGCAAGCCTTTCGGGCCTGGCGCAAGGCCTGGTCAAGGGCCTGGGCGAAGAGACGGCCGGCGCCGCGAGCCAGGGCGGCCTCTCCGTGCAGTACCGGCAGTAGCCGGACCGGGCACGGCCATGCGCGACCACGATTCCCCGACACATTTCGCCGATGAGGCGCGCTTCTTCCGTTCCCCGGCCTTGCCCGGCGCGGAGCTGCTCACCGCGCGCTTTTTCCAGCACGCCTATGCGCCCCATTGGCATGAGGGCTACGTGGTGGCGGTCATCACCGCCGGGGCCGAAGGCTACCGCTACCGGGGCGAGCGCCACGTGGCCGGTCCGTTGACCCTGGCCTGCATCAACCCCGGCGAAATCCACACCGGCGAGCGCGCGGCCGACGAAGGTTGGGCCTACCGCGTATTCTATCCCTCCACCGAGATGCTGCGCGGCTTGGCGCAAAGCCTGAGCGGCGCGTCTGGCGCCCTTGCCGGGAGCGGGCTGCCCCGCTTGCCCCACAGCGTGGTCAAGGACGACGCCCTGGCAAAAGCTCTGCTGCGCGCCCACGTCTTGCTGGAGCACGGTCAGGATTTGCTCGAGGCCCAGACCGCCGCGCTCTCGGCCCTTTCCGCGCTCTTGCTGCGCCATGGGCAGGAGCCCCTGCTTGCGCCGCAGTCTGCGCCGGGCAGCGCCGCCGCCCATGTGGCGGCCATGCGCGAGCGCCTTGCGGCGGACATCGCCGAACCCCTGACCCTGGACGACCTGGCCGCGTCTGTGGGGCTTTCGTCCTTCCATGCGGCGCGTCTCTTCGCCCGCGAAACCGGATTGCCGCCCCACGCCTGGCGCAACCAGCTGCGCGTGAACCGCTCCTTGGACCTGTTGCGCCGGGGCGAAAGCGTGGCCGCAACCGCCTTGGCCTGCGGCTTTGCGGACCAGAGCCATTACACGCGGCACTTCCGCCGCGCCTTTGGCGTCGCGCCGGGCCACTGGCGCGGATAGCGCAAGATCGTACAAGCCGCGCCCGGGCGCAGGCGCTATTCCCGCCTGCATGAACACACAGATGCAACAACCGTCCGCCGGGCGGCTTCCCTTCACCCTCGCCGGGGCTGTGGCGGGCTTTCGCGCCTGCGTGCCCGTGGCCCTTGGCGTGGGCGTGTATGGAGTGCTCTTCGGCCTTCTGGCGCGGCAAAAGGGCATGAGCTGGATCGAAGCCCAGAGCATGAGCCTGTTTATCTTTGCCGGGGCCAGCCAGCTCATCTCCCTTGATTTGTGGGGCCCGGACCTGCCCGTGGCGTCGCTCATCATCACCACGTTCATTGTGAACCTGCGGCATGTGCTCATGGGCGCGGCCCTTTCGCCCCAGCTGCTGCGCCTCTCGGCCGGGCAGGCTTTCGGCTCGCTGTTCTTCATGACGGACGAGTCCTGGGCCATGACCCTGGCGCGCTATGCCGACGACAAGCGCCGGGCCCTCGCCTCGGACGGGGCGTTCCTCATCGGCGCGGGGCTGGCGGTGTTCGTGTGCTGGAACGTCTCCACGGCGCTGGGGCACGTGCTGGTGCGCGGGCTGGACGACCCGGGGCGCTACGGCCTGGACTTCGCCTTCACTGCGGTGTTCACAGCGCTTCTGGTGGGCCTGCGGCCGCGCCGCTGTGATGCCTTGCCGCTCATCGCCGCCACCTGCGCCGCGCTTTTAACCGCGCGCTTTTGCCCGGGCAAATGGTACATCTTGGCCGGAGCGCTGGCCGGAGGGCTCGTGGCCGCCTGGGGGCCGGGCTCCGCCGCTGGTCTGGCCGCGGCCGCGCAAGCGCCGGAGGTCCGGCCATGAGTCCGCTGTCCCTCTCGCTGCTGACGATCCTGGGCATGGCCGTGGCGACTTACGCCAGCCGCGCCGCCGGGCTCATGCTCATGAGCCGCATGAGCCCCGGACCGCGCATGCAGCGCTTCATGCGCGCCATACCCGGAGCCATCCTGGCGTCCATCGTTGCGCCCTCGGCCCTTGCCGCGGGACCGGCGGAGGCGGGGGCGGCCGTGGTCACGGCGCTCACGGCATGGCGTTATCGCAACCTGCCCCTGGCCATGGTGGTTGGGGTGGGCGTTGTTCTCGTGCTGCGGCAGGTGATTTAGGCCCCGGCCCGGCGGGCCAGGACTCTGGACAGGGCGTCGGCGATGTCGCTGGGCTCCAGCGGCTTGGAGATGGCTTCGTCCATGCCCGCGGTCAGGAACCCGCGCTGCTCCTCGGCCTGGGCGTAAGCTGTAAGGGCGATGACCGGAATCGCGGGATCATAGCGCGTGCCGTCGTGGGCGCGTATTCTGCGTGTGGCCTCGACGCCGTCCAGCACCGGCATTTGAATGTCCATGAGCACGGCGTCGAAGGGCTGTGCCTCCAAGGCGTCCAGGGCCTGCTGGCCGTTGTGCACCGCGACCACCGTGTGTCCCTGGCGGGTGAGGAAGCTCTTGGCGGCCAGCTGGCTGATGATGTTGTCCTCGGCCAGCAGAAGGCGCAGCGGGGGCAAAGCTGTTCCCTGCGCGGAAGCATCCGTTGCGGCCGTTTGCGGAACGTGTCGGCGTTTTTGCGGCTCGTCCAGCACCAGGGCCAGCTCAAAGCGCGTTCCCTTTCCCGGATAGCTGGCAAGGGTCACGCCGCCATCCATGAGCGCGGCCAGCTTGCGGACAATGGCCAGTCCCAGCCCCGTGCCCTGGAAGCGTTTGGTGTACACGGCCTCCAACTGGGTGAAGGGCTCGAAGACCATGGCCTGCAGGTCCTCTGGAATGCCAACGCCCGTGTCCTCCACCGAAAGCAGCAGCACCGGCCGCATGCCGGGGCGGAAGATTCCGTCCAGCTCCACGGTGATGCCGCCAGCGTCTGTGAACTTCACCGCGTTGCCCACCAGATTGAAGACGATCTGCCGGATCTTGCCAGCGTCTCCCACAAGGGCCTTGGGCAGGGATTTGTCCGTGCGCACGTTGAGCCGCAGCCCCTTGGCCCTTGCCTGTTCCTCGAACACGGCCACGCAGGAGCGCACCAGATGCGCGGGGTCGAACACCTCGGAGGAAAGTTCAAGCGTGCCGGATTCGACCTTGGAGAAGTCCAGGATGTCGTTGATGACCGAGAGCAGGCTGCGCGCGGAGAACTGCGCCTTGTCCAGGTACTCGCCCTGCTCGCCGTCCAGGGGGGTGGCGCGCAACAGCTCCATCATGCCGAGCACTCCGTGCAGGGGCGTGCGGATCTCGTGGCTCACGTTGGCCAAAAAGTCGCTCTTGGCGTTGTTGGCCGTCTCCGCCTGTTCCTTGGCTTGCTGCAGGTCGGCTTCGATGCGGCGCTGCTGCTCGATGGATCTGGCCTGCTGCACATTCTTCACCGTCAGCTCGGAAAGCTTGTCGGCCATGAGGGCCAGCGCCCCGGAAATGGAGTGGAAGCGGGCTTCATCCGTTGCGAGCGGCAAAGACTCCAGACAGGCGCGGGTGCGCTCGGCGTCCCAGCCCGCCGCCTCCAGCGCCGTTGCCGCCGCCGCCGTGTCGAAACCTTCCAGCTTTTGGAAAATAAGCCACACGGCCAGGAGCTTGTCTCCGGCCATGATGGGCGCTTCGCCGCGCAAGAGCCCAGGCACGAGGGGCCGCAGAGCGGAGGGCAGCGTCAGCGCGCAGGGGTGTGGTGCGCCGTCATCATCGCGGCAGAGCATGGCGCAGGGAGCGGCGAAGTTGCTGGGCCGCGTGAGGGGGGTGCCTTCTGGCGTGGTGAGCACGGAAACCACCCCCGTGGCCAGGGCGAAGGCGTCCTGCAGGGCCTGGGTGTCCTCCAGCTCGATGAGATCGGTGAAATCCAGGTCCAGGGGCTGGGTGGGCGGGGTGGTCACGGCGGCCAGCCTGCTTTTGATGATCTGCTCCATGCGCCGCTGCTCGGTGATGTCCACCAGGGCCAGCACGGCACCGTAGCCCGGCAGGGGCAGGGGCGCGGCGGTGCACTGCACAAACGAGGTGCCGCCGTCCGGCCGCTGCACAAAGACATCCATGCGCACCACGGCCTGTTCGCGCGCGGCGCGCAGGCTGGGCGCCTGGTCCGCCGTCAGGGTGCTGCCGTCCGGGTGGCGCAGGCTGAACCGGCGTTCGTCCATGCGCTGGCGCATGAGCTCTTGGCGTGTGCTGCCGTGCAGTTCCTCAAAGGCCTTGTTGACCTCGAGAAGCCGCGCCTCATGGTCGGTTATGCCCACGGCCAGGGGCAGGTTTTCGAACATGATGCGGTATTTCTCGCGGCTTTCAAACAGCGCGGCCTCGGTCTGCTTGCGCGCGGTGATGTCCGTGAGCGTGCCCACCGAGCCCAGGGGGCGGCCTTGGGCGTCGTGGTACTGCGAGCGGCAGAGGATGATTTCTCGCAGGGAGCCCGCGTGGTCGATAAGGCGGGTTTCCAGGGCCTGCCGCTGTGCGCCCAGGGGCTCGTTGTCCAGGTCCGCCATTTTGAGGGCAAAGTCCGGGCGGCCGGTTTCCGTGACGAGGCGGCCCAGGATCTCGCTCGCGGGCAGGCCGATGAACTCGCACATGGCCCTGTTCACCTGCACGTAGCGGCCGTGCAGGTCCGTGGCCACGATGGGCGTGGGGTTGGCGTCGAGCAGGGCGAAGGTGAAGCGGTGCTGCTCCTCGCGCTCGCGCACGGCCTGGCGCAGTTCCGTCAGGTCCGTGGCTGAGGCCAGAAAGCCCGTGGGCTGGCCGTCCAGACCGCGCATGCATATCCAGTCAAGCTTGACCTCCACGGCGCTGACCGCGCCGCGCAGGCGGACGAGGGCCGAGCCGGAAGGGGCGCCCTCGGTCTTGAGCTGGTGGGCGATGGCGTCGCGTGAGGCTTGATTCTCCGCCAGGTCAAGCACGTGCTTCTCGGCCAGGGTGCCCGGCGCCGCGCCGCACATGGCGTGGCAGGCCCGATTGGCGAAGACGATGCGCCCGCTCCGGTCCACCTCGAGCACGCCGACGCTCAGGGCCTCGACAAAGTCCTCGTAGCGCTGCCGGGTGACACTCTGCTGGGCCTCGGCCCGGCGTCTGCCGCGTATGTTCACCCACAGCAGGGTGATGACCGTGGCCATGAGCAGAAAGAGCCCGCCCACAAGGGCGAACCAGCCCCAGTAACGCTTCAGAGAATCTTGCCGTTGGTTGAGCACAATGCTGCCGTGCGGCAGCTTGTGCACGGAAAAGCCGAAGCGGGCCAGCTCGTGGCCGTCGAACATGCCGACCTCTGGGCTGATGCGCTGGATGGGCTGGCTTGCGACCGGCACCCCGCGCAGCAGGCGCGCGCCCATTTCGGCCATGATGCGGCCCTGGCGTTCGCCGCTGACAACGACGCCGCCCACGGCCCCCTTGCCCACCACGAAGTCCCAGGCGCAGAAGATCGGCAGCTGGGCGGCCTTGCGGATGAAGGACAGCGATTCGTCCACGCTCATGGTTGCGCCGCTGGGGTCGCGCAGCAGACCCATGTAAAGAATGGCCGTGTCCGAGGACAGGGTGGTGAGCCTGGCCTCGACCTCCGTGAAGGGCAGGCCGCATAGCTCCACGGCCTCCAGCCTCCCCGCGTAGCTGGGCATGGTTTTGCGGAAAAGCCGCTGGCCGGTCTCGCCGTTTTCAGACGCGCCGGTGATGAGCACCAGCCGCCGCATGGACGGCATGAGCTTGAGCGCGGCGTCTATGGTGGCGGTAAGCTCTGTGCGCTCCACAACGCCGGTGTAGCCCTGGCGCAGCTCCAGCTGTTTGGCCTCCACCTCGCCCACGCCGCAAAAAACCACGGGCGCGCCGGGGAACAGTTCGTCGCGGTAGCGCAGCAGAAAGTCGATGGCGTTGTCGTCGCTGGCGAGAATGACCTGCGGCCGCAAGGTGGCGTACTTGGCGGCGAAATAGGCGCGCAGCACGGGAAAGGCGCGCTCCGGAGTGATGCGCTGGGTGTCCATGTACTCTACGAACACGTGGGCGTCCGGAACCAGGCGCGCCAGGGCCTCGGCCGCGCCGCGCTGGATGTTGTCGGTCCACTGGTAGCCGGGATGGTAGGAGTGCAGCACCAGGACGCGCTGCTCCTCGGACGGGGGGTCTGTTTTGTGTGCCACCAGCGGCGCCGCGAGTGGCTGCGGCGACTGTTGCTGCTGGGCGGCCGCGCTTGCGGCCAGCAGGCAAAACAGCAGCAAGGTCAGGGCAAAGACCCTGGCGTGAAGCCGCACCGGGAGCGTGGCCGGGCGGAAGATGCGCTGCGGATGAGGGGCCATATGGGTTCCTGGGTGCATATCCGAAACGCCAAGCGGGCGTTCACTCACCGCTATACATCCGGCCCGCGCGTCTGTCACCTCCCGCCAGAGGATAGCTCATCTGGCAGGGGCAGCACAGGGCGCTTAGGCCACAGGCAGGCGCACGGTGAAGACGCTGCCCGTGTTCGTGGCCGCGTCCGTGGGCGAATCCACCCAGACCTCGCCACCGTAGTTGCGGGCGATGTGCCGGCAAATGGCCAGGCCGAGGCCCGCGCTGCCGCTGCCGTCCACGCCGTTGCCGTCGGCGCGGAAGAAGCGCTCGAAAATGCGCGTCTGGTCGTCCGGGTTGATGCCGGGGCCCTGGTCGGCAAAAGTCAGGGTCACGGTTTGGCCGTCGGAGGCCGCGGCGATTTGCACCTTGGTGCTCTCCGGCGAGTATTTGATGGCGTTGTCGATGATGCTGTCGAGGATTTGCAGCAGGCCGTCCGGGTCGGCCGCGGCCGCGGGCAGGTCCTTGGGCAGCGGCGCCAGAACCAGCTCCATGCCCTTGTCCTGGGCGGCGAAGGCGGCGTTCTTGAGGGCGTGGTCCATGGCCTGCTCCACGCTGGCGGAAAGCTCGCCGGGGCGTTTGCCCTCGCGCTCGCTCTTGGCCAGGGCGAACATGCCGCCGATGACCTTGGCCATGTGCACGGCGTTGGCGTGGATGATCTCCAGGAACTCCTTGCGCTTGGCCTCGTCCTGCGGGGGCGAGTCGATGAGGGTCTCGGCGTAGCCGCGGATGCTCGTGAGCGGCGTGCGCAGCTGGTGCGAGGCGTTGGCCACGAAGTCGCGCAGCACGCGCTCCACGCGCTTTTGCTCGCTGGTGTCGTGGAACACCAGGATGACGCGGGGCCGGTACTTGTGGTCGCGGAAGGGCACCACGGTCATCTCCGCGCAGTGGCGGTCCTTGAGTTCTATCTGGCGGCTCACGCGCTCGCTGGATTCGCCCGCCATGAGGCTGTCCACGATGTTCTGGATCTCCAGGCTCATGGTGGCCTCAAGGGGGGCGCGGCCAATGAACTCCTGGGCCCGCGGGAAGATCTTGGACAGGGCCGGGTTCACGTGCAGAATGCGGCCGCCGGTGTCGAGCACCATGACGCCTTCGCTCATGCCCTCGAACATGGCCCAAAGCTCGCCGCGCTGGTTTTCAATGATCTTGACGTTCTTCTTGATCTTTTTGGCCATGCGGTTGATGGCCTCGGCCAGGGGTTGGAATTCCGCCGCCGGGTAGAAGAGTATCTTGCGCCGGTAGTCGCCGTCGCCGATGGCCTGGGCGGCCTCGGTGAACTGGGCGATGCCCGAGGTGATGGTGCGCGACAAAAGCCAGAGCAGCACCCCCGAGCCCAGCAGCAACGGCACCATGGCGGCGAAAAGCGCCCAGCGCATGCGCTGCAGATGCATGCGCACCTGCGACACGGGCGCGGCCAAGCGCAGCACATAGTCCTGCGCGCCGTTTTGCCCGGGCAGCTTTTTGGCCATGTAGATCATGTCGCGGTCAAGGGTCACGCTGTGGCGGGTGGCCTGGCCGACCTCGCCGCTTTGCGTGGCGATGATCTCCGGCCGGGAGGAGTGGTCGTCGAGCTTGCCGATTTCGCCGAAGGGCAAGGAGGTGTCGGCCACGACCTTGCCGCCTTCGATCAGGGTGATGCGCATGGCCAGGCTGTTGCCCAGGGAGTGCAGAAAATCCTGCCGGTCGCGGGGTTCCTTGAAGGGGCTGCTGCGGTCGAGCATCCACTGCACGGTCTCCAGGCGGCCCAGGGTCTCGCGCTCGAAGTCGCGCGCGGTCTCTTCGTCCAGGGTGGCGCTATAGCGCCAAAAGGCCAAAGCCAAACCGGCAATGAGCACACCCCAACCCCACAACAACACGCGCATCTGAATGGACTGCACTCTGGGCATCATCGATCCTTGGCTCTTTTCCGCCGCTGCGGGCGGGTTGTGTATTGGCGAAAAAAGCGCGGGCCGCTCAGGTGGCCCGGTACGAAGCAAGTGTACTGTGCCCGACCACCCGGTTGCGGCCCTGGGTCTTGGCGGCATACATGGCCTGGTCCGCCGCCAGGATGAGGTCGGAGGTCTTTTGCCCCGGCCCGATTTGCGCCACCCCGATGCTGACGGTGATGTGCAGGGGCGCGGCCGCGGGATCGGATTCGGTCAGGTGCGGCACAAAGGGGCAGCGGGCCACGTCCTGGCGGATCTCCTCCGCGCGGGCGATGGTCGAGGCCTCGTCCAGGCCCTCGCACAGGACCACGAGCTCCTCGCCGCCGAAACGCGCGGCATAGCCCTTGAACTGCATGGCGTGGGCCGAAAGAATGGCCGCCAGCACGCGCAGCACGCCGTCGCCCACCTGGTGGCCGAAGGTGTCGTTGACGTCCTTGAAGCGATCCACGTCGATGAACATGAGCGACACCGGCGTGTTCGCCGCGCGGCAGCGCTCCAGCACCACGGCGAGCTGGGAGTCCAGGGCGCGGCGGCTGAAAAGTTCGGAGAGCAGGGCGTCGAAGTTCGCCGTGTGCTCCAGCTGGTTCGCGCGCTCCTGCCAGGTCCGCGCCTCGGCGCGGGCCATGGAGACCATCTCCGTGACCATGCCGCGCAGACGGTCCACCACCTGCGCGCGGGAGCCCGCGGCGCTGATGTCGCGCTCGGTCGCCGCGCCGATGCGCTGGATGCTCGACTCGCGCTCTTCCGTGCTCTGCTGGATGTCGGCGAAGACCTTGCCCATCTCCTCGTACAAAGAGGCGTAGCCCTGGCGCTCGTTGTCCAGCTGGTTGCGCAGGTCCGCCATTTTGGGATTGTCGAGCAGGAAGTGCTGGATGGTCTGGACGATGTGGGTGAAGCGCTTGCGGTCCAGGGGGCGTTTGCCCATCTGTTCAAAGATCTTGGCCTGCAGCTGCGCCTTCTGCTCCTCGGCGAACAGGTCCATGGCGGAAACGAGATTCCGGGCGAAAAGCACCACGGCCAGCCAGTCCGCGTCGTCGGCCACGCCGAGACGCTCCAAGACAGCCTGAACCCCGTCCAGTCCGTTATGGGCCTTATGGTCCTGTTCCGTGGTCATTTCCACCTCGCGCGGGCGTTAGTCTAGCGCAGTTCGCGGGGAATTCAAAGCAGGGAAAGGCCCCATGCCTTTTTCGGCAGGGTCGTCGCGGACCCTAGGTGCCGGGGGCGCGCGGGCGCGGCTTCGGCATATTGCATTGCCGCCAGCATTATCTACCTTGTGCGGGCTTGTGCGTCAACGGGATTGCGGAGAACCGGCGGCGCAGGGGCCGTTATTTCGCGCCCTGTTGCCTTCCGTCTTGCCGTGCCCTATGTTGCCGCCCATGATGACCGAGCCGGACACGACGCCGTTTGACGACGATTTTTTTTCGCCCAAGGACCCCGGGCTGCCGCCGCTGGACTGCCTGGGCTGCGGCTGGTGCTGCCTGGACAACCCCTGCGAGGTCTCGCACCAGGCCTTCGGCTACACGCCCCGCTGCCCGGCCCTCAAGTGGACCGGCGCGCGCTACGTGTGCGATCTGGTGATCCATCCGCTGCCGGGAATAGATTTGACGCCGCTTTTCGTGGGGCAGGGCTGCTGCGCCCGGCACAACGCCTGGCGCAATGACGTTCGCGAGCGGGGGTAGACCACCGCCCGAAAGGGCTTCCGCCTTGTCTTTCCGCCTTTGCTTCCGTCTACTTCTTGTTCAGCACCTTGAAGGCCTGCCGGGCCAGCACCTTGTCCCGGTACAGAATCTCGATGACGTATTCGCCGGGGGCCAGGCTGCCCGGAGTGTCGAAGCTCCACACGCTGTGCTCCACCGCGCCGATGACGCGCTCGTACTGGGCGGAGCTCATGTTCATGGGCAGCTGCGTGTCCGGGTTCACCATCTGCGGGTGCCGCACCACCACGTCCACCACCACGCGGGCGCCCTTGGGCGCGCCGGAGAGCTGGTAGCGCAGGCCGATGCCCGTGCCGAGGGTTGCCTCGACCACGTTGCCGCGCCGCAAGAGCTTGAAGTCCTGGGCGCGGTCCTGAATGCCGTCGGCCACGCTGAGGGAGCGGTCGCGGCTCACCACTGTGGACGAGAAAACGCCCACGGCCAGCACCTTTGCCCCGGTCACGCGCGCTTCGGGCGCGTTGCGCGCGCCTGTGGGCTGGGCGGGTTCCGGCTGTTCGGCCGGGGGGCGCGCCGCCACGGGCTCCGGGCTGCCCATGAACAGCGCCGCCGCAGCGAAGCAGGTCAATAACGTTTGTTTCATGCCGCACGCCTCCGCGTGGAAAAACGGCTACAGGCCAAGGCTCTTCCGCAACACGTCCATGCGCAGATGTTTGGCCACCAGCTCCGCGCCCTGGTGCACCTTCACGTCGTCGCGCATCTTGTGGCGGGTCAGCAGGTTCTCCATCTTCTTCGCCACGGTGAAGGTGTCCTCGCGCACGATGATGATGCTGGTCTCCAGCACCTCGGACCGGGTCAGGATGACGTCGTTTGGATACAGGTTGCCGGTGAGCACCAGGCAGGGGCAGTCGCCCTCAAGCGCCACCAACTGCACGTCCGCGCGGTCGCCGCCGACGATGACCGCGGCGTTCTTCTTTTTGCGGAAGTGCAGCATGAAGTTCTCCACCTGCATGGTGCCGATGAGGAACTGCGAAACCACGCGGTCGGTCTTGTGGTGCGCGCTGATGACCTTGCCGCCCAGGCGCTGGGCCAGGTCGCCCACGGTGATGGAGCCCATGAGCGGGTCGCGCGGGAGCACGCCCAAAACCGGGATGCCGCGCGCCTCCAAAAACGGGGCCAAGTGTCCAGTCACCTCATCCACCGAGGCCGGGGGCACGTCGTTCAGCACCACGCCGGAAAGGTGCTCGCCCAGCTGTTCCTTCAGCATCAGCAGCAAGTCGTAGTTCAGCTCTTTTTCAAAGCGGTCGATGACCAGGGCCTTGATGTCCAGGTGCTTGACCATGCCGATGGCGTCCACGCCGGAATACTTGCCGGAATACATGCTGCCGCTGCCCGCCACGAGCATGAGGTCGCGGCCGCGGGCCAGGCTCCGGTAGGACTCGGCGATGCCGCGCAGCAGACCGCCGTCGGCAACGCCCGCCAGCCGGCCCTCAAAGGCGTCCACCTTGAAGTCATGTGTGACGACCACCGGTGTCATGGCCTGCGGCGTATGGGCGGGGTCGTTGGCCAGGCCCAGGGCGGCGCGCACAAAGAGCGCGTCCTCGTCGCCCAGGCCGCCCTCGGTCTCGACGGGCATGGCGCCCACGGGCTTCATGTAGCCGATGTTGAGCCCGGCCTGGCGGAAGGCCAGACCCAGCCCCACGGTGATGGTGTTCTTGCCGGAATAGCCGGAGGTGGAGCCGATGTAGAGTCCGGGCATGCGCCCTCCTTCGCGTTGCAAGTCAGAGAAAATCGTCGCCTCAAACGTGGCGTTCCGGCAGGAGGCCTTGCCCGCGCTGTCCAGGAATCGCCGCCGCCGTTCCTTGCGCGTCCACTGCGCCCGCGTCCGTTCACCCGCCGCCGCTGAAGCATGTGCCGATGGTTCCGATGCCCTCGCCACAGGCTCGCACGACGTTGTCGAAGAATTTGGTAAACCTGGCCAACGGACACCTGGCCGTCCTTACCCACCATCTCGTAAATCACCTCGACCATCAGGCCGAATGTACGATCAGTGATCACAGGAAACTCGCTCAACGTGTCATACAGCGCGCATCCCGCCGGCCTAAGCCGGACAGTGCACCTGGCCGCTAGCCCAGGGTCAGGCGCGCCCCGGCGATGAACACGCCCTCGGGTCCGGCCAGCACGGGCGAGAATTCCGCCCCGGCCAGCCGCTCCACCCGTAGGGCCAAGCGCGAAACGCCGAGGAGCAGGCGCTCCAGCGCCGCCAGCGAGACCACCGCCCCGCCGCAGGCCCCGCGCAGCAGCGGGTAAAAGCGCATCTCGCGCAGCATCTCCCGCGCGTCCGCGGGGCTCAGGGGCGCCAGCCGGTGCGACACCTCGCCCAAAAATTCCGCGCCCACCCCGGCAAGCCCGCAGGACAACAGCGGCCCGAACTGCGCGTCGCGGGTGAAGCCCACCACCAGCTCAAAGCCTTTTTCCGGCACCTGCTCCGCCGCCTGCACCAGGCAGCCCATGATCGGGGCGTCCGGGCGCACGCGCGCGGCGCGGTTGGTGAGGGCCAAGAACGCCCGTTGCACGGCCTCGGTGTCGGCCAGGCGGGAAAAGCGCGCCGCATCGCCCTTGAAGACCGGCGCTGGTCCGGCGTCGCGCGTGGCCAGGCGCAGGCTCACGGGCAGGCCCAGCTCTCCGGCCAGGCGCACGGCCTCCGCGCCGGTGCGCGCCAGCCCCGTGGAAAGCACGGGCAGTCCGGCCGCGTGGGCCACTTCCAGCGCGGCCACGCCGCCCAGCTCCAGCAAGCCCTGGCCTTGGGCCGCCGCCACAATGGCTCCGGCCTCGTCGTCCCAGGGGGCGTCGTGGCCATTCTTGGCCTCGTTGGAGCGCGGGGGCGGGGCCGGGCGCTCCAAGCGGCTGTGCTGCGTGTACAGGGCGCTGAGCGCCGCCACCGCGGCTTCAGGGAAATCATAGCAGGGAATGCCCGCGGCCAAAAGGGCCTCGCGTCCTGGCCGCACGGTCTCGCCGCCCAAAAAACAGGCCGCGAAGGGCTTGCCGCGCGGGTTCTTGTGCGCCGCCACCTCGATGACGGCCTGGGCCGTGGCCAGGGGCCGTGCGGGCGAGGTCGGCGTCAGCAGCACCAGCAGGCTCGAAATGTGCGGATCGGCCACGAGGATCTCCAGGGCCGCGCGGTAGCGCTCCGGTCCGGCGTCGCCCAGCAGGTCCACGGGATTGTACAGCGAGGCGAAGCCCGGCAGGGCTGCGGTCAGGGCCGTCAGGGTGCGGGAGCCGGGGCGCGGCAGGGTGAGCGCGCTTGCGGCGCAGGCGTCCGCGGCGAGAATGCCCGGCCCGCCCGCGTTGGTCACCACGGCCAGCCCCGGCCCGGCCGGAAGCGGCTGGGCGGAGAAGACCTGCGCCAGGGAGAAGAGGTCGGCCATCTCCTCCACCTGGATGATGCCCGCCTGGCGGAAGGCCGCGCGGTACGCCGCGGGCGAGCCCGAGGCCGAACCCGTATGCGCGGAGACGGCGCGCGCCCCGGCCGCGGTGGCTCCGGCCTTGAGCAGCAGCACGGGCTTTTTCGCCGCCACGGCGCGGGCGGTGGCCAAAAAATCCCGGCCGTCCTCCACGCTTTCGCAATAGCCCAGGATGACGCGGGTTTCCGGGTCGTTGCCCAGGGCGCGCAGCACGTCGGCCTCGTTCAGCCGGGCCTTGTTGCCCAGGCTTATGAACTTGGCGAAGCCCAGGCCAAGGCTTATGGCCCAATCCAGAACGCACACGCACATGGCCCCGGACTGCGAGAAGAAGGAGATGCCGCCCGGCTTGGGGTGTCCGGCGGCGAAGCTGACGTTCAGGTTGCAGGCGGTGTTGATGAGCCCCAGGGAGTTGGGCCCGAGCAGCAGCATGCCCGAGGCCTGCGCCAGCCGGGTGAGCTCCTGCTCGGCCAAAAAGCCCTGCCTGCCCGTCTCGCGGAAGCCCGCAGCAAGCACGATGGCCGCGCGCACGTCGCGTTTGGCCAGGGCCTTGATCTCCGGCAGGGCCTGCTCTCGCGGCAGGCACACCACGGCCAAGTCCACGCCCTGGGGCAGCTCCGCCGAGGAGGCCAGAGGCGCAAGGCCTTGGACTTGTTCGCCCGCGCGGGCGGCGGCGGGATTGACGGGATGGACGGCGCCCCTGTACCCTGCGGCCAACAGATTGGACAAAACCATGCCGCCGACCTTGGACCGGCTGCGCGAGGCTCCCACCACGGCCACAGAGGCGGGGGTGAAAAGCGGGGCGAGGGGGCGGTGGTCAGACATTGCAGCGGCCTTCCGGGGGACTTGATGGACGAGAATTTCAAGACAGTACAGGAAGTCATCCACTATCGTTTCAGCCAAGTCAAGCTGCTGGAGTTGGCGCTGACGCACAGCTCCTGGGCCAACGAGCAGGCCCGGCCCGACATGAGCAATGAGCGTTTGGAGTTCTTGGGCGACGCGGTGCTGGAGCTTTGCGTCAGCGAGGAGGCCTACCGGCGCTTTCCCGACTCCGACGAGGGGCTGCTGACCAAGCAGCGCTCGCGGTTGGTCAAAACCAGCACGCTGGCAAGCGTGGCGCGCGGCATTGGGCTCGACCGGCACATGTTGCTCGGCCGGGGCGAGGAAGCCCAAGGCGGCCGCACCCGCGACAGTTTATTGGCGGACGCCCTTGAGGCGCTTTTCGGCGCGGTGTTTCTTGACGGCGGTTTTCTGGCCTCGCGCGATTTGGTGCTGGGCCTGCTTGAGCCCCTGTGGCCCGCCTCGCCCACGCTGCCCGGCGGCAAGGACTGCAAGAGCCGCTTGCAGGAGCTGACCCAGGAGACCCACCGCGAGCGCCCGGTGTATGCCCTTGTGGAGTCAAGCGGCCCGGAGCACCACAAGGTCTTCGAGGTGGAGGTGCTTGTGCCGGGGGGGCAGCGCTTCCGCGCCACCGGCCCCAGCCTGAAGAAGGCCGAGCAGGCCGCCGCCCAAAGCGCCATAGACAGCCTCACCCAGCCCAAGGCCTAAGCGGCTCGGATTAACAACGGGGCCATGCCCGGTTGCCCATGTGTTCATCCGCCGCGACCGTGATGCGTACACCCCAGCTATTTTCGCTGGTTGATAAAAGGACTTTGAGCATTGGACATTCCGCGCATCTTCAACATCACCGAAAGCGCTCACCGCATCCATAATCCGTTCACCACGGAAAAGCTCGCCACTCTTGGCGCGGCGTTGCGCCTGGAAACGGGCGTCCGCGTGCTCGACCTGGGCAGCGGTTCGGGCGAGATGCTGTGCACTTGGGCACGCGATTTCGGAGTCCTCGGCGCCGGCATCGACATGAGCCGCTTGTTCACCGAGCATGCGCAGCGCCGCGCTGAAGAACTCGGCGTCGCCGATCGGGTCGAGTTCATCCACGGCGACGCTGCAGGCTATGTTTCCGCTGAAAAGGTCGGTGTGGCAGCCTGTATCGGCGCCACGTGGATAGGCGGGGGAGTCGCCGGAACCATTGAGCTGCTGGCCAAGAGTCTTTGCGCTGGAGGAACCATCCTCATCGGCGAACCCTACTGGCTGCAAGTGCCGCCGACGGAAGACGCCGCCAAGGGATGCCTCGTCAATTCTCGCTCCGACTTTCTCCTGCTGCCGGAACTTCTCGGGTCTTTCGGCGACCTTGGCTACGATGTCGTGGAAATGGTTCTGGCCGACCAGAACGGCTGGGACAGGTACGAAGCAGCCAAGTGGCTCACCATGCGCCGGTGGCTTGAAGCGAATCCCGACGACGATTTCGCGCAGGAAGTGAGAGCCAAATTGACCACGGAACCGAAACGCTACGCCGCGTACACGCGGGAATACCTTGGCTGGGGGGTGTTCGCGCTGATGGCGCGGTGATGCGGGGCCGCACTCGGCGGCTCGTTGCGGCGTGGGCTGATGTGAACACCCAGCAGCGGCTTGAAACGTCGAGGCTGCGGGCGAAGATGTGAGACTCCAATCTGGCGCAGCCCCAAAATCAAAACGGACCGGTGGGAAAATCCTGCCGGTCCGTTCTGCTTGGGGGGCGTTTGAAAACGGCGCCAAGGCCGTGCCGGGCTATCCCTGAATGAGCTGCAGGGCCATCTTGGGCAGGCTGTTGGCCTGGGCCAGCATGGCGACCGCGGACTGGGCCTTGATCTGCTCAAGGGAGTAGTTCGTCATCTCGGTGGCGACGTCCACGTCGGAGATGCGCGATTCAGAGGACTGCAGATTTTCCGCCTGGATGGAAAGGTTGGTGATGGTGTTTTCCAGGCGGTTCTGCATGGCGCCCAGGGCGGCGCGGATCTTGTCCTTGGAGACAATGGCCTTGTTGATGCTGTCGAGCGCCAACTGGGCCAGTTCCTGGGTGGAAATGGTCTTGCCGGCCGTGCCCGTGGAGAGGTGCCCGAGGCCCAAAGCCGAAGAGGTCACGCAACCCACGTTGATGTAGTAGTAGTCTTCCGCGGAGTCGTTGCCGGAGCCGAAGTGGATCTTGAGCGCGCCCGTGGACTCGATGCCGCGTCCGTTGTGGCTGGCGGCGTTGCCAGAGAGGTGGCCGTTCAACAGGTGGATGCCGTTGAAGTCCGTGGCGTTGGCGATACGTGTTATTTCAGAGCACATCGCCTGGTATTCGGAGTCGATCATGAGCCGCTGGTCGGAGCTGTACGTGCCGGTACTGGCCTGCATGGCCAGTTCCTTGAGGCGGATCAGCTTCTCGTCGATGACGCCGAGGGCGCCGTCAGCGGTTTGGATCATGGAAATGGCGTCGTTGGCGTTGCGCACGCCCTGGTTCAGGCTCTGGATGTCCGCGCGCATGAGTTCGCGGATGGCCAAGCCGGCGGCATCGTCTGCCGCGGTGTTGACGCGCAGGCCCGAAGACAGCCGCTGGGTGGATGTGGACAGCGACCCGTAGGCGCTGTTCAAGTTCCGTGATGCGTTCATCGCCATCAAGTTGTGATTGATCACCAAAGACATGACGTAAACCTCCTTGTTCGAAAAAACATTCCCTTTTGCGGCCTCGGATGCACAGGCGGTGCCAACATAAGAAAATAGTTTTATCAAAGCAGGTTACGTATCAACAGATAGTCTAGAATTGTTTTGGATGCCCCCGCGGGCAGAGAAAAACATGCCGGGCGTCAGGTCCTTGTCGGGCAAAGAGAGAGCTTTTACGCAGTGTCTGCGTCTCGACACGTTCCGTTCTCTGTCTTATAAAGTGAAGAGCAGAAAAAAGCTTTCCTTCCATCACCTCAGACACAGGTTGTTTGCCCATGGCCGGCGCGTCCAAATTTGATCAGGATCTTCGGGAATTTCTGGAACCGCAGGGCGGAATGCTGGTCATGCTGTGCGACGACCCGCTTTTCGTGCGGGCGCTGCGAACGGCCATCTTCAAAACCCTGGCGGTCAAGACGGACTGCCTGGAAATCCACTCGGACCCGGCCCAGGCCCTGAAGAGCATCCGCAACAACCTGGCGCGCAAGGTTCCTGTGCTCGTTTTGGTCGACAGGCTTCTGCGCGGCAGGCCCACCCTGGAGTTTCTGCGCGACGTGAAGACCACCTTCCCCGAGGTCAAGGTTCTGGTCATGACCCAGGAGACGACCAAGGGCGAGCTTTCGCAGCTCTACGAACTCGGCGTCGACAGCATGCTGACCAAGCCCGTGAGCATAGACACCCTGGTGGAAAAAATGGCCGGAGCCATCAAGCCCCAGGGCAAGATCAGCCAGCTGGTGCAGGAGGCCAAGCGCCACCTGGACCTGGGCGACACTAAAAAGGTTATGGAGATCAGCCAGGAGATCTTGAAGCTCAAGGCCAAGAGCCCCGTGGCGCTCATGCTCATCGGTGATGCGCTGCTCAAGGAAGGCCGCCGGGACGATGCCATCCATGCCTACGAGGGCGCCCATGAGGGCGCCAAGCTGTACCTTGAGCCGCTGAAGAAGCTGGCCGACGTTCACCGCGGCGTGGACGAGGATTCTTACCTGCGCTTCATGCGCCGGCTCGACTCCATCAGCCCGCTGAACACGGAGCGCAAGTGCGAGATCGGCAAGGTTTACGCGCGCAAGAACGACCACGAGCGCGCCGACAGCTATTTCACCGCGGCCATAGAGAACGCCCGGCGCGAGGCCATGAACCACGTGGACCGTATCGTGACGGACATTGCCGAGGCCGTGGCCGAGAGCGCCCCGCAATTGGCGGAAAAGTATTACGTGCAGCTTCTGGACATGAAGGGCGACAACCTGACCCCGGACGACATGGCCACCTTCAACCGGCTGGGCATTGCGCTCCGGCGGCAGGGCAAGTGGCGCGAGGCGGTGGATAACTACAAGAAGGCGCTCTCCGTGGTTTCGACCGACGAGCGCGTGCTGTATAACATGGGCCTGGCCTATGCCGACGGCCAGCTGCACCGCATGGCCGTGGGCGCTTTCGAGCAGGTGCAGCGGCTGAACCCGAATTTTTGCCGCACCGCGCCCGTGGTGGCCTACAACATGGGCAGCGCCTACGCCATGAGCAAGGATCTAGACATGGCCAAGCATTTTTTGGGCATAGCCCTGGAGCTCGACCCCCAGCATAAGGCTTCCCTGCGGATGCTGGGCAAGCTTGAGGCGCTGCCGCTGTAAAGGCCGCTAGAAGCGCACCAGGCGCAGAAAGCCCAGCACAAAGCCGATGGCGCCGAGATCGCCGTTATAATTGGCCAAAGCCATGGCTGTGAAGAAACTCCAGAGAAACACGACGGCTCTGCCCCCGGCAAAGAGCGCCAGCAGGCCGGAGACGAGGCTCAGCCCCCCCAAGATGCTGTGCAACTGGGCGAAGAGCAGCCCCTGGCGCAGGGCGCCGAGCAGGGCGTTGCCTTCCTCGCCGCTGACCGGGGTGTCCACCACGTAGATGCGGAAATAGAAGCTGGCCGCGTAGGTCAGCGCGAAAAGGATGGCGGTGAGGACGGCATTGCGCGACACGGATTACCTCTCTGGGGGATGAAGGACACGCCGTGCATGCCGCGATTCGCCCCCAAGAGTCAAGCCCCTGGCGCTCTGCTTCCGGTCCGGGCCGCTGATCGCCGCGCCCTTTCCGGCTGCCGCGCCCCTGTTCCCGCCTGGGCCGCCGAACCCGAAGGATGTGCCATGCGCAGATTCAACCCGCCACCCAGCCGCTGTTTCCGCCGTGCTCCCGCCTCCGTGGGCCTTCGAGGCCTGCCCCGGCTCCAAGGCCGAGGGCGAACGCCGTTCCGGGCCGGGCTCATCGCCTTGTTGTTCTGTCTGACAGGCCTGGCCGCCCTGGCCTGCGTCCGTCCAGGGGCCGCGCCGCCCCCCGCCGCGCCGCCCCCCGCCGCGCCAGCCAATGCCACGCCGAGCAATGCGCCTCCTCCGGCATCTTTTTCCGTTTCGCCTTCTTCCGCATGGCCACCGGCCGCATCTTCTCTTGTCTCATCTGTTCCCGCCGCCCCTTTGCCCGCGCCGCTTCCAGCGGATGCCCTGGCCCGGGCCCTGGCGCTTTTGCAAGAAGGCCCGGATCAGGACCCGCAGGCCGCTCTTGATCTGCTGCCCCCGGATCTTGCCGCGCCGGACGCCGCCGTGCCGGGCATGCCCGTGGCGGCCCTGGCGCGCGTGCGGGCCCTGCGTCTGCTGGGGCGCTTCGAGGAGGCCGTGGCCGGGGTCAACCGCCTGATTCTGCGCGCCCCGCGCTCGCCCGGACTGTTTGTGGAGCGCGGCCGCGTTTTGTACGCCATGGGCGCCAGCGACCGCGCCCTGGAGGACTGCGACGCGGCCCTGAGCCTGGAGCCCGGCAATCTGGAGGCGCTGCTGGCCCAGGGCGACATGCTCTTCGCCCTGGAGCGGCCCGCCGCGGCCGAGGCCAGTTATACCCGCGCCATCGCGGCCGCGCCGGAGAACCCCCTGGGCTACATCAACAGGGGCGTGGCGCGCGACGAACAGGGCCGCTTCGCCGAGGCCATCACCGACTTTGGCCGCGCCATCGAGCTGGCCCCCGGTTCGGCCACGGCCTACGCCAACCGGGGCGTGTCGCGCTCACAGACCGGAGACATGGCCGGCATGTGCGCCGATTACCAGCGGGCCTGCGCCCTGGGCGCTTGCCGCCGGCTGGATGACGCGCGGCTCATGGGCTATTGCGGGCAGCCGCGTTAGGCGAAAACACAGTTGACAAAAGCGCAAAGACGGGTTCTTACTTGTCCGTTTTCGCTGTGGTCAACCGAGCCCTCCGCCCCCACCGGCCAGGAGGACGCAAGCCTTCCAAGGACGGAACATGCGGCTCACCCTGCGCGAGGCGGCGGCCTCCCTCAATTGCACCGAGAAGACCGTGCTGCGTTGGATTGCGCAGGCCGGGCTTCCCACTGTGCGTCTGGGCGGGCTGTACCATTTCAACCGCGCCGAACTCATGGAATGGGCCATCCACCACAACATCGGGTCCACGGCTCTTTCCTGCGAACTTGAGCCCGAGCCCGACGCGGACTGCGATCGCGTTTCGGCCCTGGCCGGAGCCCTGCGCGCGGGTGGCGTGCTCACGGGCGGCCAGGGCGAAACCCTGGCCCAGGTGCTCACCGCCGCCGTGGCGCGGCTAATGCCCGAAGCCCGTCAAGGTGAGCGCGACCTGGTGCTGTCCATGCTGCTGGCGCGGGAGTCCACGGGTGTCACCGCCATCGGCGGCGGCATCCTCGTGCCCCATGTGCGCGCGCCGCTCATTTTGGGCGACGGTCCGCGCATCCTGCTGGCCTACCCGTCCACCCCCCTGCCGGAAGCCGCCGTGCCCACGCCGGACCAGCAGCCCATCCAGGCCGTTTTCGTCCTGGCCTCGCCCACGGTGCGCGCGCATCTGACCCTGCTGGCCCTGCTGGCTGCGGCCCTGCGCGATGCGGACTTCCGCCAGGCGGTGCTTTCCCGCGCGCCCGAGCATGCTCTTTTGCTGGCCGCAACCGCCGCGGAGCACGCCTACCAGCCCGCCGCCAAAAGCCTGGGGAGGCGCAGCGCATGATCTTCTTCGCCGCCTGCCTGGCCACCTTTCTGCTGGGCGCAGTGCTCTCGCTGCTGCCGCGCTCTTTTCGCGCCGCAAGCATCCTCGGCTCGGGCATGGCCGTGCTGGGCTGCCTGCTGGGGCTCATCCCGGCCGCGCAGGCTCTTGTGGCGCCGCAGGACTGGGTGCTGGCCCTGGCCTGGCCGCCGCCCTGGGGCCTGGGCCGCCTGGCCATCGACGGCATTTCGGCCCTGTTCCTGACGCCCGCCCTGGTGCTCATCGCCCTGGGCGCGGTGTACGGCCGGGGCTACCTGGCGGAGACGGAAGGCCGCAAAAAGGCCGGGCCGCCCTGGTTCTTCTACAACCTCCTGGCCGCGGCCATCACCGGCGTGTTCACCGCGCGCGATCCCTTCCTGCTGCTGCTGTGCTGGGAGGCCATGGCCCTGTCCTCCTACTTCCTGGTTTGCCTGGAGGACGGCGACGGGGCCGTGCGCCGCGCCGCGCGCATCTACCTCGTGGCCTCGCACCTGGGCGCGGCGTTTCTGCTGGTGCTGTGCCTGCTTCCCGGCGCCACCTGGCCGCCGGCGCAGGGCGTCGCCGCCGGGCTTTTCGTCGGCTTTTCCGCAGAGGGCGCGGCAACTCTTGCCGTGGGGGCCGTGCCTGCTGGCGCGCTGTTCCTGCTGGCGCTCGTGGGCTTCGGCTCCAAGGCCGGCCTCGCGCCCTTCGGCGTCTGGCTGCCGGAGGCGCACCCCGCCGCGCCTAGCCATGTTTCCGCCGTGCTGTCCGGCGTCATGATCAAGACCGGCGTGTACGGCATTTTGCGCGTGCTGCTGGCCCTCAACCCCGAGCCCTGGTGGGGCTGGACCCTGGTGGCCATGGGTGGCGTCACGGCGGTGCTCGGCGTGGCCGGGGCCCTGGGGCAGAGCGAGCTCAAGCGCCTGCTGGCCTGGTCGAGCATGGAGAACGCCGGGCTGATGCTCATGGGCCTGGGGCTGGGAGCCCTTGGCCGGGCCATGGGCGCGCCCCTGGTGGCGGCGCTGGGCTTTGGCGCGGCCCTTGTCCACGTGGTGAACCACGGCGTGTTCAAGTCGCTGCTGTTTTTCTGCGCGGGCAGCGTGCTGCACGGCACGGGCGAACGCCGCATGGACCAGCTGGGCGGCGTGCTGGGACGCATGCCCGTTACTGGCGCGACCTTCTTGGTGGCGGCGCTGGGCATTTGCGGCCTGCCGCCCATGGGCGGCTTCGCCTCGGAGCTGGTGCTGGGCCTGTGCGCCATCAAGGGCCTGCTGCTGCCCGTGTCCGGCCTGGATATTCCCAGCCTGGGCGTGCTGGCGGCGCTGGTGCTGTGCGCGGGCATGGCCGCGGCCGTGTTCGTGGGCGCTTTCGGCACTGTTTTTCTCGGCGCGGCGCGCAGCCAGGCCGCGACCCAGGCTCACGAGTCGCCCCGGGCCATGCGCGGGCCCATGATCGTTCTGGCCGTGCTGGCGCCGCTGCTGGGCCTCGGCGCGGCGCTGGTGCTCCAGACCGCGCTGCTGGCCCTGGAACCCGCCCTGCCCGGAGCCGTGGTCCTGGGCGCGCCCACGGTGGAGGCGCTGTGGGTGGCGGCCATGGTCTTCGGCCTTTTGCTGGCGCTTTTTGGCGGGCTCTTTATTTTGCGGCGGGCCTTGCTGCGCGGGCGCGACGTGCGCACCGGCCCCACCTGGGACTGCGGCTATGCCGCGCCCACCGCGCGCATCCAGTACACCTATTCGTCCTTTGCGCAGCCCCTGGCCGACATGTTCCAGGCGCTCACCGGGCGCACGGGCAGCACCACGCGCCCCTGGGGCTTGTTCCCGGCGCGCGCGGGCTACGTGGCCGAGACCCAGGACCGCATTCTGCAAGGCTTC
>Ga0209800_10001513_pt1 | contig 23888 bp, 23 predicted proteins | sample Higcelweek8metaG_FD_187174 | JGI IMG/M metagenome (GOLD analysis project Ga0209800, IMG submission 187174) | Freshwater pond sediment microbial communities from the University of Edinburgh, under environmental carbon perturbations - High... | ecosystem: Environmental > Aquatic > Freshwater >...
ATAGTTTGAAAAAGAAAGTGCCTTGCGCGGCATCTTCAGGCGTTCGGTCAGGTCTTCCACCGAGAGGCCACATCGCAGGTCAAGCTCGATCACCGCCCTGCCTTCGCTTTTGATCACGGCGCGAAACGCGGGGGACAGCGCGTAAATCAAGCTGCCTTCAAGGCCTTTTTCCGTAACCGTCAGTTCGCCTTGGCGCGTGTCGCCGCCAAACGTCACCGTCACGGGCTTAAGCGGCTTTCCAGCGAAGCGATGCGCGATATAGGGCGACCACGGCACGATGAACCCACAATTCGCAGGCTCCAAAGGCGAGAGCGGGATGTTCTGGGCCTCTAGTATTTCGTACCAGCTTCCATCCGATCCTGTGCGCGGCCACGAGGCACCGCCAAGCGCGAGCAAAACCGCATCGGCGCGGACCGTTATCTCCTGCGCATCGGGTCCCAGAAAAAGCAGCTCGCCCGCCGCGTCCCAGCCTATCCAGCGGTGAGACGGAGCAAAGGCCACGCCCTGCACCGCAAGCCGCGCCAGCCACGCCCGCAAAAGGCCCTTGGCCTGCATTTCTTTCAGGAACACGCGCTTGCTGGTGCCGACAAATGTTTTTTGCCCCAGCTCTTGCGCCCATAAGGTCAAATCAGCGGGCGTAAAGGACTCAAGGCAAGGCTTCATCGCCGCCTGCGCCGCGCCGAAGCGCGTGATAAAAAGATCAAGCGGGTCACTGTGAGTCAGATTGAGGCCACCATGCGCCCCCGCCAGAAGAAGCTTTCGCCCCACGGAAGGCTTGCCGTCGTAAACCGTGACGCGATGCCCCGCCTGTGCTGCGATTTCCGCCGCCCTTAAACCAGCCGGACCCCCACCGATAATTGCCACGCGCTTTTGAGCCATCTGTTCTCCCGTCTTTTCCAAAGAAAAAGGCGACGTGCGGACACGTCGCCCCCCTTTTCTATCTCAAGCGCACCTTAATGGCGAGAAGGCTGGATCGAGGAATGGTGATCGATGATCATCCACCCAAGCGGTTTCTTTTTGTAAACGAAGCTGAAACGCGCCGAAACAGACACTTCCTTGCCATCCTTCTTGAAGGTGAAGGTGTAGTGACCCGAGTTAATCGCCAGATCGCCGTGAACACGCGTGTGGACATCGTCAATATAGCCCTTCAGGTCTTCGTTGGCTGTGAAAGACGTGAAATACTCGAGACGCTTTTCATAAGTGTCACAAATGATGGGAGCCAGAGTCGGCAACAAAACAGAGTATTCACTATACAGGGTCATCACGGCATCCGGGGTTCCCGTTGAAATCGCCTTGAGCCATACATCCAGAACGTCGCGGACTTCTTTGATCCCGACTTCGTCGATAGGTTCCTGATTTGAGCAGCAGCACGTAGAGCAGCAAGAAGACATAGGTACTCTCTCCTTTTAGGGTTGCTATTAAATTGTAACCGGACTGTTTTACTTGTCAGAAAGAGCAGCGCGTCAGGCCAAAGCCATCATTTTCGCTTGAGCGACTACAAGTCTGGCCGCCGCCGTTTCATCCTGTTCCTGCGCCGAAAGTTCGCGGATTTCCTCTTCGATCGCTAGGCGATCAAGCTGGGCAACCGCTATGGCTTCATCAGCCATCACCGTGCAAGACTCTGTCGTTACTTCACAAAAACCGCCTGTAATAAAAAAACGATCGGTTATCGCAGAAGTATCGGAACCATAAATTTCAACAACCCCAGCTGCCAAAGCCGCTTCAAGCGGTGCGTGGCCCGGCAATACGCCGAGCACGCCTTCAACCCCTGGAACATTCACCATCGCAACAGGCTTGCTGAAAGCAAGCTTTTGCGGCGATGCAAGATCAAGCTGGATTTGGTTAGCCATAAATCACCATCCCGTTTCTTAGGCTTCTCTCTTAAGCAGCCTCGGCCATCTTCTCGGCCTTGGCGACGGCTTCTTCGATCGTGCCGACCATATAGAAGGCCGCTTCCGGCAGATGGTCATACTGACCTTCGACGATGCCCTTAAAGCCCTTGATCGTGTCCTCAAGCTTGACGAACACACCTGGGCTGCCCGTGAAGATTTCGGCCACATGGAACGGCTGCGACAGGAAGCGTTGGATCTTGCGGGCGCGCGCCACAACCAGACGATCTTCTTCCGACAATTCATCCATACCCAAAATGGCGATGATGTCTTGCAGCGACTTGTAGGTTTGCAGGATCTTTTGAACCGCACGCGCCGTGTTATAATGCTCTTCACCGACAACCAGCGGATCGAGGATACGGCTGGTGGAGTCAAGCGGGTCGACGGCGGGATAGATGCCAAGCTCGGCGATCTGACGCGACAGAACCGTTGTGGCATCCAAGTGGGCAAACGAGGTGGCAGGTGCCGGATCGGTCAAATCGTCCGCCGGAACGTAAATGGCTTGCACCGAGGTGATGGAGCCCTTGTTCGTCGTCGTGATGCGTTCTTGCAGCGCGCCCATATCCGTGGCAAGCGTTGGCTGATAACCAACCGCCGACGGAATACGGCCCAGCAGAGCGGACACTTCCGAGCCAGCCTGCGTAAAGCGGAAGATGTTATCCACGAAGAACAGCACGTCTTGGCCTTCTTCGTCGCGGAAATACTCGGCGAGCGTCAGGCCCGACAAGGCAACGCGCGCACGGGCACCGGGGGGTTCGTTCATCTGGCCGTAAACCAGAGCCACCTTGGACCCTGGGCCATCGGTCTTGATAATGCCCGAGTCGATCATTTCGTGATAAAGGTCGTTCCCTTCGCGGGTACGCTCACCAACACCGGCGAACACCGAATAGCCACCGTGGGCTTTGGCGACGTTGTTGATGAGTTCCTGAATAAGAACCGTCTTGCCGACGCCCGCACCGCCGAATAGACCGATCTTACCACCGCGCGCATAAGGCGCGAGAAGGTCAACAACCTTAATGCCCGTCACGAGGATTTGCTTTTCCGTCGATTGCTCCGTGAACTCCGGCGCATCGCGGTGAATGGGGAACTTTTGCTTGGTGACGACGGGGCCACGCTCATCAACAGGCTCACCGATGACGTTCAGAATGCGCCCCAAAGTCTCGGGTCCAACGGGCATCATGATCGGGCACCCAAGGTCGACAACCTTCTGGCCACGCACCATACCGTCCGTCGTGTCCATGGCAATGGCGCGAACCGTGTTTTCACCCAAATGCTGCGCGACTTCCAAGACGAGCTTGCGCCCTTCGATCTCGGTGGTCAGCGCGTTCAGGATCGAAGGCAGCTTGCCTTCGAACTGCACGTCAACAACGGCACCCATGACTTGCGTGATATGGCCTTCGCTGGTTGTGGTCGTCATCTTTTTTCCCCTGTTTTCTTCTCAGTTCTATCAGAATAGGTATTAAACCGCTTCGGCACCGGAGATGATTTCGATCAGCTCCTTGGTGATGTAGGCTTGGCGGCTGCGGTTATAGTTGAGCGTGAGACGGTCGATCATGTCGCCCGCATTGCGCGTCGCGTTATCCATGGCCGTCATGCGCGCGCCCTGTTCGCCAGCCGAGCTTTCCAGCAAGGCGGCAAAAATCTGGACCATGAGGTTGCGATCCAGAAGGCGGGCCAGCAAGACGTCCTGCTGCGGCTCGAACAACTCGCAAGCCAACGCGTCAGCTTGGGGTTCGTTACTGTTTGCGGCGTCGCCCTGATCGGCGGCAAAGGGCACGATCTGTTGCAAGGTCACGATTTGCGAGATCGCCGAACGAAACTTGTTATAGAGTAGATAGGCAACGTCGAAACCGCCCTCGGCATAAAGCTCTTTCAGCTTGTCGGCCAAAGCCTGCGCGTCCTCAAGGTCAATTTGCTTCTTGGCCGCCGATTCAACGGTGTGAACAAACTTGTCGCCATGCTCGCGGCGAAGCAGGTCACGGGCCTTGCGACCGACGCAAATCAGCTTGACCGTCTTGCCCTCTTTTTCAAGCGAGGCAATCTGGCGGCGCGCTTCACGGATGATCGACCCGTTGAAAGCCCCGCACAAGCCGCGATCCGAGGTCATGACGACCAACAGGATCGTTTCCTGCTTGCCGGTACCCGCCAACAACGGCGAAGCATCCGGCCCCATCTCAGCCGACGTGACCATAGTGGCCAGCATCCGCGACATGAAGCGGGCATAGGGGCGGGACGACTCAGCCTGATCCTGCGCACGACGCAACTTACTTGCCGCCACCATCTTCATGGCGGAAGTAATCTTGCGCGTGGATTTCACGCTGGCGATACGGTTTTTTAGATCTTTTAAACTTGGCATGGCTCGACACAGTTAGCGCGACATGGTTGGCGTGGTTTTGGCGGATTACGGGCCGCCGGTCAAGAAAAATTAGCTCTTGCCCGTCTTCTTTATTTTATTTGGGCTTTCGCTGGGGATAAGACGAGCCCGTCGCCGCTGCTTTGGGCTTTTTAACCACAGGCGAATCGGCCATGGCGACTTTGACCTCGCCCCCACAGGACGGCAGATAGGTCGTAGCTTCCCCATAAAGCGTGAGGCTGGTTTTCTCAAGCGAAGCGGGCGGCGAATCATACATCGTTGTGACCATGTCTCGCCGCTCGGCACAGAAAACAGGCGCCGAAACCCCCGCCGATTTCTGGCCGAACTCGTTGGCCAGCTTGGTCCGCAGCTTATCCAGTTGAGAAAGGCCGTTACCGCCAGAGGTTTTGGCGTAATAGCGCGCCATCGTTTCCTCGGCCTTTTTGATCTGGCCGACATGCCGCTGGGTAAAGCCCGTATAGGCGCGAACAAGGTCACGCCCCGTGGAGCCTTGCTTACAAGTCACCGTAATGACCATCAGCTCGGAATGAAGGCGCAGGACCTGTTCGGCATTGACCTCATCGGGCGAATAGCACCGGTCTGCTGCACGGACAGGCATAGGAAACAGAAAGGCCCCGACAACCAAGGCCATAAGAAGTCGCTTCATAGGAAACCGCCCTTTCTTCGGGAAAACACCCGTTTTGAGCGAATCAGTGAACGCGCAGTAGACCAAGATTCTCGCCCTTTGTCAAAAACGAAGAGAAAGCATGATGGCCTGCGTTTATGGTTAACAAGAATCCCTATTGAATCAATGCTGTAAGTTTGATAGGGGTTTCTCATACCACCTTAAATCAAAGGAGTTTTCATCATGGCTATGAATAGAGAACAGATTATTCTTTCGCATATTATTCAAGAAGAGTTCAAGGAGCTACATAGGATCCTTACGGACGATATACGCAACATATCGTATAATCATAAGAAGCGTGTTTTTGAGGCCGCACCGTCTTCTCTGCGCAATATCGACCGAGAGGATTTAGAAAAATTCTCGGATGATGCCGAAGCTATAAAGAACGCTTTAATTAGGTTTGACCTCCTCTCGCCAAAAAAAGCGAAGCAGTCCATTGTTGCAAGCTGCGCCTACGTATTTGCCGCAGATAGCAGGTTGTCACGCGACAAAGGCCCTAAGGAGGTCACAAGAAATATCCCCTCCATTTTGCGCGAAGCTCAAGAGAACGGATGGGAGATTGCCGCAGAAAACCTGACTCTCACCGTCAAGATGCCGGTTACAGAAGATACGCTAAAAAAACTAAAGTCAGGCGTTGTTGCCCTCAATGCAGAGAAGAAAACTATCGAACATCTTGCCCAAGCAAATGTCGAGCTTTGGTCGATGACCACGACGGATCATATCGGCGTTGTTGAACGAGCTCTTCAAAGGGCCCCGGAATTGGAAGAAGCCATGATGCAAATCGCCAAGAAAAGGCTGAGCGCGCAGCAGATAAGCCAGCTTGGCTAAAAAATAGACCTTTTGTATATGAGAAGGGGGAAAGAAATGGGATGCCAGCCTTCGCTGGCATGACAGTGTTTTTGGTGAACAGTCTGAATCAAATTCACACTGTCACCCCAGCGAAGGCTGGGGTCCCATTTGGTTTTCTTGATCAGCAGGGTATGGCGGGTTAAGCAAGCGGCCTAATAATACCCCCCTCATTCCCACTCAATGGTGCCGGGGGGTTTGCTGGTGACGTCATAGACGACGCGGTTGATGCCGCGCACCTCGTTGATGAGACGGGTTGCGGTGCGGGCAAGGAAGGCGTGATCGAAGGGATAGCTTTCCGCCGTCATGCCATCCACCGAAGTCACGGCACGCAGCGCGAGGACGTGGTCATAGGAACGCCCATCGCCCATCACACCCACGGTGCGGACGGGGAGCAGGACCGCGAAGGCCTGCCAAATCTCGTCATAAAGGCCTGCCTTGCGGATTTCCTCCAGATAGATCACATCGGCCTTGCGCAGAACGGCGAGCTTTTCTTCGGTAATATCGCTCAGCACGCGGATAGCGAGGCCCGGCCCCGGAAACGGATGCCGCCCCACAAACGTGTCGGGCAGGCCTAGCTCACGCCCCAAGGCACGGACTTCGTCTTTAAAGAGTTCGCGCAGCGGCTCAATCAGCTTGAGATTCATGCGCTCTGGCAAGCCGCCCACATTGTGATGGGACTTGATGGTCACGCTAGGCCCGCCAATAAAGGAGACGCTCTCAATCACATCGGGGTAAAGAGTCCCCTGCGCGAGGAAAGCTGCATCGCCGACCTTGCGGGCCTCGGCCTCGAAAATGTCGATGAAGAGTTTGCCAATCGTCTTGCGCTTGACCTCTGGATCGGTGACTCCCGCCAAAGCGGACAAGAACGTCTGGCCCGCATCCACGGCCACAAGCGGAATGTTATAGTGCTGGCGGAAGAGGCTCACGACTTCCTCACCCTCCCCTTGCCGCATCATGCCTGTATCGACAAAGATGCAGGTGAGCTGGTCGCCAATCGCCTCGTGCAATAAGACCGCCGCCACCGCGCTGTCAACGCCGCCTGACAGGCCACAAATGACCTTGCCGCTGCCCACTTGGGCGCGGATTTTGGCGATCTCCGTCTCGCGGAACGCCTTCATGCTCCAATCCGAGCCAAGGCCGCAAATCTTGTGTACGAAGTTGCCGAGCAGCTTCGCACCGTCGAGTGTATGGACGACTTCGGGGTGGAACTGGGTCGCGTAGAACTTGCGTTCTTCGCAAGCGATGAAGGCGAAGGGAGCCCCCATGCTGGTGCCCACAACCTTGAAGCCTTCGGGAATCTTGGTGACGCGGTCGCCGTGGCTCATCCAAATTTGCTGTTTCGAGCCAACAGGCCAGAAATCGTCAAACAACGGGCAAGGCTCGGCGATGTGAAGCTCGGCCTTGCCGAACTCGCGGTGATGGCCGCTCTCGACCATGCCGCCCAGCTGCATGCACAAGGTTTGCTGGCCATAGCAGATCGCCAGAACCGGCACGCCCATCTCCCACACCGCTTGCGGCGCACGGGGGCTGCCATCCTCCGTCGTGGAGGCCGGGCCGCCGGACAGGATGATGCCCTTGGGGTTGTAGTCCCTGATCTGCTCATCCGTTCGGTTAAACGGATGAATCTCGCAATACACGCCCGCCTCACGCACGCGCCGCGCGATAAGCTGTGTCACTTGTGATCCGAAATCGAGAATAAGGATTTTGTCCATGGAGCCAGTCCTTTACCGAAAAGAAATACGCTACGAAACCCTTTTCAGCCATTTTTGGCTAAAACCGTTAAAAGCGAAAGCTGGTGCGGGCAGCCGGACTTGAACCGGCACGTCCTTACGGACTTCAGATTTTAAGTCTGATGCGTCTACCGATTTCGCCATGCCCGCGCATCCAGAGCCCTTCGTATAATATAATTTGGGGCGGAAGGGAATCGCTTTTGAGGACTATTCTTCCTTTTTTAGGGTTAAACGATAAACCAGATATTGCTCGTTGCCGATCATGGCACCTTGAAAGGCGCGGGTGAGCGTTGCGGTACCGATGGCGGCTTGGATTGTGGGTTTGTACTGGTCAGCAGACCAGCTATGCCCCAGAAGGAGCCAGCCTTTGTCCTGGCCATGGCCTTGCAGCGCGGCGAGGGCTTGATCGACCGTTTCGCTAACCGTGGGAGGCACGGCAGCATTCATTTTCGACCAGCGCGGGGCGGCCATCAGACAGTGACACTGCGGCGAAAAGAACTGCATCCCCGCATAGCCTGCAACGGTGGTGGCGGTGTAATCGGGCATCGTCACCCAGAAATCGTTTTGAAGGCCTTCGGCCTTGATCCAGCCCGCGACATTCCGGCCTTGGGAATACGGGATCAGCGGCACGCTGGTCAGGACATTGACTCCTGCCATCGCGGGGAAGAGGAACAGAACAAACGCAGCCAGCGCGGCAAAAGGCTGCCTTGTTGTCCTCGCCTGCCACATCAAAAAGACGATCCCGACAGGGACCAGCATCAGGTGATAGGCCGCCATGGGATAGCTGAAATGATCCACGCCCATAAAAACGATAAGGCAGCTCACCAAACCGGCCAACGCGGACAGGCGAAAGCCCAGTGCCGTGGCGGCGACCAGAAGAAAGCCGCCAAAGAACAGCAGGTTGCCTGAAGCGGCCTGCCCTTGCCACGGGACCATAAAGGCGATGCTCAGCATCTGGAAAAACGACCATGGAGTGTGCTCGCCTTGGATGATGTCGGCGATCCCCATCCGGTCGGGATGCGGAAAGGCGCACAGGACCGCCAAGGCCACAAGTGCCGTGAAAAGGGCGACGCCTCCCTTCTCTTTCCAAAGCTGGCGCGGCGAGGTGACGAACCGCTCAAACGCCAGCATACAGGACAGGCACATAACCAGAATCGTGCTGTGCCCCGCAAGGCCAAGCAGCAGCCAATAAAGAGACGGCTTGCCTTTGTCCCGCGCAACGAGTGCGGCGATGATGAGCACGATCCCGATGGCGTAACAGCGGCTAACAACCGCATACTGAAACACAAACGGATAGGCGGCGATCACAACCGCCTTGAGAAACGGGTGAAACGGCGCAAAGCGGACCAGCGCGAACAAGCTCCCCAAAGCCAAGGCAAGATGAACGCCTTGCATAGCGACAGGATTGGCCGTGACTAGCTGAAGGCCCTTCAACAAACCAAACCACAGCGCAGGGAAACCCTCAAACCCCATCGCGGTCCAAAAATCGGCCAGCGAATGAGCATCACGCGCAACAACAAAGGCCTGTAGCTCATCGCGCCACATGACGTGATGGACGGACTGCCAGACCATCAGGCTGGCCAGACACAGCCCCCACAGGACAAGGGCGACCTTCACCCAGCGGTTTTCTTCTGCCCTAAGGACAAAATCCGCCAAGACCTTAACGGCATTTCGGATTACGCTGGCTTGCATCAGAACCTCCTGTTGAACGGGGCCATCCTAACAGGAAAAAACAGCTTTTCACCTTTTTTACATAAGATTGGGGTTGCGCGGACCTGAAACACCCATTATAGAGAACCTCGTTTCCTCGGTAGCTCAGTCGGTAGAGCAGGTGACTGTTAATCACCGGGTCGGCGGTTCGAGTCCGTCCCGAGGAGCCATTTTTCATTTTCTCCCCACATGACCGACAAAAAATATGAAATCATCCATCGCGAGGCCCTGTTTCAGGGCTATTACCGCATGGACCGTTTCCATATCCGGCAAAGGCTGGACAGTGGCGCGTGGAGCGACGTTTTCTCGCGCGAAGTCTTTGAAGGCAACAAAAATGCCGCCGTCATCCTGCTCTTCGACCCCCAGAAAGATAAAGTCATCCTGATCGAAGAATTTCGCGCTGGCCCCATGTCCAAGGGGGATGAGCCTTTTTTGATCCAGACCGTCGCCGGAGTCATCGACGCGGGCGAGACAGCCGAGGCCACCGCGCGGCGCGAGGCCATCGAAGAGGCGGGCTGTGAGGTCACGGAGATCAGAAAAATCTTCGCCTATTACCCCTCCCCCGGATGTCTTGGCGAGCATGCCACCCTTTTTGTGGGCCGCACCAAAGCTCCTGAAGAAGGCAGCGTTCGGGGTCTGCCCGAAGAAGGCGAGTTCACCCGCGTACTGGTGATGGATGCCATGAAAGCCATCAACCTTCTGTACGAAGGCAAACTGCGCGACGCCGCCACCCTGATCGCCATGCAGTGGTTCGCCCTCAATCACACCGACCTGCGCTCCCGCTGGCTCATCAGCGACGCGAGTGGCGCGATTATTTGAGGGGCGTTTCATCCCCGTTATTCACAGGCATTTTATCCACAGAGGTTTTCTGTTTAGAATTGGCTGGCGGGTTGGTAGAAAGAAGTCATGACCAACGCCGCCCAAAACCTCCCTGCCCTTCGCACTGTATCGACCGACTTGGTCCAGCCTCGCGTTTTGCCGCATAACATCGAAGCTGAGCAAGCTTTGCTTGGCGCGGTTCTGGTCAACAACAATATCTTTGAGAAGGTCGGCGACCTGCTTGAGCCGGACCATTTCTATGATCCCGTCCACCAACGCATCTATGAAGCGATCAATACGCTGGTCCAGCGCGGCCAGATTGCCGATCCCAAGACGCTGCGTGGGTTGTTTCAAGACGATCCCGCTTTGTCCCATGTCGGCGGGGCGCAGTATTTGGCGGATCTTGCGTCCAATGTCATCACGGTCATCAACGCGCATGATTACGCGCAGCTGATCCACGATCTGCACCTGCGCCGCCAGTTGATTGGGCTTGGCGAAGACATCGTCAACGATGCCTATCAGCAAAATCTTGAAAACCCTGCGCCCAAGCAAATTGAACGCGCCGAACATTGCCTGTTCGAGCTGGCGCAAACGGGCGAGATTGATCGCGGGTTTATCCGCCTCGACAAGTCGCTGACCTACTCGCTGAAAATGGCGGATGAAGCGTTCAAGCGCGACAGCCATGTGACAGGCGTGACCACGGGCTTGCGCGATCTTGACCGCAAGCTGGGCGGTTTCCAGAAATCGGACCTCATCATTCTGGCGGGACGCCCTTCCATGGGTAAAACCGCTTTGGCCACCAATATCGCGATGAACGCCGCCAAAGCCTTTGCCGAAACAACAGGCAAGGAAGGCTCCGCCGTCGCGTTCTTCTCGCTTGAAATGTCGAGCGAACAGCTCTCCACCCGTCTGCTGGGTGATTATTCCAGCGTTCCCTCCGACAAGATCCGGCGCGGCGAGATTAAGCAGGAAGACTTCACCAAGTTCGTTGAAGCCAGCAAGTTACTCTCGCGTGCACCGCTTTATATCGACGACACGCCCGGTCTGTCGGTCGCCTCGCTGCGCACACGTTCGCGCCGCCTGAAAAGGCTAGTGCCAACGCTGGGGCTGATCGTCATCGACTATTTACAGCTGTTGCACGGCTCGGCCAAAAGCAGCGAAAACCGCGTACAGGAAGTCTCGGAAATCACACGCGGTCTTAAAGGCCTCGCCAAGGAGCTTGAAGTTCCCGTCGTCGCCCTGTCCCAGTTGTCACGTGCCGTTGAATCGCGAGAGGACAAGCATCCGCAGCTCTCCGACTTGCGCGAATCAGGATCAATCGAACAAGATGCCGACGTGGTCATGTTCGTTTACCGCGAAGAATACTATCACGCCCGCAGCGAACCGACCCGCCGCGCGGACGAAGGCGAGGACAAGTTCAACCAGCGGTACCAGCACTGGATGGAACGCGGCGAGGAAGTGCGCAACGTCGCCGAAGTCCTGATCGCCAAACAACGCCACGGCCCCATCGGTACCGTGCCCCTGCACTTCGACGGCCAGTTCACGCGCTTTAGCAATCTTGAACGCCAGTTCAACGCCATTGAGGCGTAAGAGGCCTACGACTCAACTCGCGATTCTGGAATCGAGTCGGGAATCGATTCCAGAATCGAGTCGCGATTCGATTCGAGTGACTTATAGCACGGCTTGATGAAATGCCTCACGAGTCGCGCCGCTTCGTCATTGCGAGCGACCGCAGGGAGCGCGGCAATCCAGTCCTCCTGCTGGAAACTTGGGGACTGGATCGCCACGTCGCTCCGCTCCTCGCGACGCAGGTGTTTTCATTGGGCCGTTGGCATTAAAAACAATAATCTCTTTACGACTATTGCCAGAATAACCCTTTTCGCTGTATAATGTTTTGACCCGCTATAAGAACGAAAATAAGGGGGTCAATCTTGGTCACGGCTTGGGACAGAACGGCGCACTCCGCGCACTTCACGGAGGAATATGTCTTCCACCAGCTGATTCCCTATATCGGGAACAAAAGGAAATTGCTTGGCCTTGTGTATGAGGCGATACAAGCGGCCCAAATCACACCAGAGGCGACGACTTTCCTTGACCTGTTTGCCGGAACGGGGGTGGTCAGCCGCTATGCCCGCTCGCTGGGCTATGCCGTCGTCGCCAACGACTGGGAACCATATAGCGAGGTGATCAACCGCTGCTATCTGGAGATTGAGACGCCGCCTGTGTTTGACGGGGAGCAAAGCTATCAGGCGGTTCTTGACGAACTCAACGCCTTACCCCCTGTGGCCGGATGGGTCACGGAGCATCTGTGCCCCGATGATGACGAGCAGATCAATCCCGACAAAGACCGCCTGTTCTACATGCGCAAAAACGGCATGCGGATCGACGCGATCCGCGAGCAGATTGCGCTTTGGGAAACGAAAGGGCTGCTTGATCCGCACCAGCGCGCCGCGCTTTTGGCACCACTGCTCTACCAGTGCTGCTACACCAGTAACACGAGCGGTGTGTTCAAAGGCTTTCATAATGGTTGGGGCGGGCAGACAGGAACGGCACTTTACCGGATCATGGGGGATATTGAATTGCGGCCCGCCAGCTTTATCTGGAACGGCAAACAAAGCCACGTCTTCCGGCAAGATGCACAGGAAATGGCGGCGAACCTGAAGGAAACGGTCGAGGGGCCGGTCTTCGCTTATCTGGACCCGCCTTACAACCAGCATCCCTATGGCGCGAACTATCATGTTCTTAACAGCGTGACGCTGTGGGACAAACCGGCTCTCTCGCACAAGATCGAGGGGCGCGGGAACAAGGCCGCCATCCGCACCGACTGGCGCACGCAAAGGCGCAGCGCGTATAATTATGTGCGGGAAGCCAGCGAAGCCTACGCCACGCTGCTCGCCACCTTGCCCGCCGCGTGGATCGCTACAAGCTATAGTACCGACGGGATGATCGCCCTGCGCGATCTTGTGGCGGCAAATCATGCTTGCGGGGATTGCTCGGTCTTTCTGCGTGGCTATAAACGCTATCGCGTCAGCAGCCAGCGGTTCTCGGCCAAGCCGATGAATGTCGAGTTCGTCCTTCTGACACAAAAAGGCAAACGGCCACGCCACAGCGTCAAAGCCATCACCGAGCAAATTCTAAGCACCGAAAAACAAATCCTCGCCGAGCGGGAGTGAAGGATAGGGGCAACACACTTCCCAAAATAAAACAAAATGGGATGCCAGCCTTCGCTGGCATGACAGTGTTTTTGGTGGACAGTGTGAATCAAAATCACTCTGTCACCCCAGCGAAGGCTGGGGTCCCATTTTTCTTTGTCTATACTCTTCGTGTTTCAAAAGTTGGTGCTGTGACATAAAAACCTGCGTCATCCCCGCGAAAGCGGGGATCCATGTTAATCCCAAGGGATAACGTCAACAGATAGATTTGTGAAAACAGGCTTGTGGCCTGTTTTCATCCTTCGGACTTCGGGCCTATGGCCCTACGCGCGAAACGTATACGTTTCGTCCGCTTTCGCGGGAATGACGCAATTTTTAAGCATCGCCCCCCCCAACGCTTGAAGTGCGATGGGTATATTTCAGCTTACCCCTTCCTATGCAGCGTCCCGCCCGTCATCGGCTGGGGCGCGCGGGTGGTGCGGGGGAGTGTGAGGGGAAGGCCCAGGACGCTGCGGACGGCGAGATAGGCGAAGGCCTCGGCTTCCATGCTGTCGCCGTGCCAGCCCAGATCATCGACGCTTTCGATGACGCAGCCGAGTGCCTCGCTGAGCCAGCGACGGATCGTGACATTATGCCGCCCACCGCCGGTCAGATAGATCGTGCGCGGCGTCAGGTTGGCATCAGCAAGGCCGCGCTGGATAGCGCGTACGCTCATCATCGCCAGCGTCGCCGCGCCGTCCTCAAGCTCCAGATGACGGGGCACGAAGTTCATAAAAGCATCGCGATCCAGCGATTTGGGTGGCTGTTTGGTGAAATAGGGATGATGCAGGAACAACTCGATAAAAGACTCGTCAATACGGCCTTTCGCTGCAAGGGCACCGCCTGCGTCATAGGGTTTACCCGCTTTGTCCAGCACCCAATCGTCAAGCAGCGCGTTTCCGGGCCCCGTATCGAAGGCCAGCAAATCCTCTTCACTCTCGCCGCCGATCCATGTGATGTTCGACACGCCGCCGATATTCAGGATCGCAAGAGGCTTGGGCAAGGCTTGCGCCAAGGCGCGGTGATAGAGCGGCACCAACGGTGCGCCCTGCCCGCCCGCTTTCACGTCCGCGCTGCGTAGATCATTCACGACATCAATGCCCGTCATCGCGGCAAGGGCCACGCCATCGCCGATCTGGATCGTCTCGCCCGCCGCCGGATTGTGCCACAGCGTGTGACCGTGGAAGCCAATCAAGTCGATTTCCTTGGCCTCAATCTTTTGATTGTGCAGAAAGGTTTTAACTGCGAGTGCATGCTGTTTGGTCAGCACGTCTTCGACCCACGCGACCTCTGGGTCACTGCGACCCGTCTTTTTGCCAAGGCACGCGCGAAGCTGGGTGCGGAAGATTTTGTCATAGGAAAAAGCGTCCGCGCCGATAAACGAAACCGCCGCCTGTCCGTCCGTTTCGATGAGAGCGACATCAATCGCGTCCAGCGATGTGCCGCTCATCAGGCCGAGGGCACGGTAAGTCTTGCTCACACCCATTGTTCGGCGGGGGCCAGAATGTCTTGCACATTCGCAGCACGGGATTCAGGCAAGGCACTGCGGGCTACGCTTTCAAAGCGCGAGGATTCGACCGCGCCACGGCCTCCAACGGTTACGAGTTCAAGCAAATTGCCCACCCCGTCGAAACAACCGCACATCAACGGTCCGCCACGCCCACAGCCGCCATCAAGCGTCACGGCCAGACGGTCGGTGCTGACACCCGCCTGCATCGGATCAGCCCCACGGATCACACGGGCATAGCGCGTTTCCTCAACATCCACATGGAAGGACGTGCGCGGGAACCACAAATTGTCGCCCTGCTCGTCCAGCGTGCGGCGGAAATCGTAACCCGCTGGCACAACCAACACGCGGCCACGGCCATCGGGCTGGCCAAAGGTGATCGCTGCGCGGCGCAGGCTACATACAAACGGCTCATGACCCGGCACCTGACGTTGAAGGCCACGGAGCTGGTTGGTCCAACGCGTGATCGCCACACTGCCCGCTCGTGCAATCGACTTGGTGTCATTCACGCTGACGCCATAAAGGCGCAGATAGGCTTCGGCTCCGGCCTGAAGGCAACGCTCCACCGCCATCGAGGCCGATGGCGCGAACTGCAAGCGCAGCAAACGCTGCCACGCCTCTTCGGTGGGACCGCGCAAGTGCACGATGTCGTGAATTTCCATGCCCGGCTTGGAGAGCAGCGCGGAGCGAAAAGCCAGAAGCTCCTCCAGCACCGCGTGATTGTCGAACGCACCCGTTCCGATATAGTTCCCCGTATAGACCAGCCGATCGCGGATCGAAAAGCGCAGGGCCAGATGGTCATGAAGGGTCGCCAGCCTTTCCAGATTGCCGTTAATCGCAGCAACAACCCAAAGGCGACGCGGAGAAGCAAGATCGACGAATTTTTCACTGGTGGAGCGCATGAGACATTTCCTAACGAGACGTTAACGCTACTATACGCCTTGGGGTTTATAACGCAACATCTAGCGTAAATATCCACAGGATGACCCACACTTTGTTATTCACAGACGAATCCGAAACGACTCACCGATTCCCCCGATTCGCCGAATCGAGTCTGTGGATAAGTTGGAATCGAGGGACGAATATGGCTACCTTATCTTTACGAAATGCAAGTAGGCTTCTTTGACCAATCCGGTCTTTCATTTGAGGCTCACCATGAAACGCAGCATTCTCATCCACGGTATTGTGCCTTATCTCATCCTCAATTTGATCTCGACAGCAATCCTTTACGTCTTCCTTGGAGCCCTTGGAGGCATGTCTATGGCCGTTGTTGACGGCGCACTCGACCACGAGACATTTTCATATATGACCATAATTCAAACCATGTGGGCCGTCCTTTTTCTTCAACCCCTTTTCTTTTTTGCCGTTTGGCGGCGTATAATCCGTAAAGAAAAAGAAGCTCAACCAGACAGCCCTTCATGCCAAATAACAAATGATTGTGAGACAGCAAAAAAAGGGAAAGGGTGCAACCTTATCAAATCATGCACACCCACTTTTTTGTTTCTGGTTTTCAGTGCTTTATATTACGCCGCCTATTTTCAGCTTCCCGACATAAAGATAAACACGGGTTCCCCTTCCAACCAACTGCTTCAGATCGTTCAAAATATACGTTCTCTTCATGCCACAAGAGAGGCCCTTGAGCAGGGACTTAATGAAATTGCTTTAGCAAAAGATGGGGCAATCCCAATCGATATGAGTGACGACTGGAAGAATCCGACACGGATTGAAAGCCCATGGGGTGAGCCCGTAACAATCCGCAATGCCCCCAAACCTTGGGATCGCGAAGCGTTTGTGATCACCTTTACAAAAACGCCCAAGAAGAGCTGCGCCTCATTGGTCAACAGAGTCGCTGGAAACGGCATGGACTCTGGTCTTTCACAAATCAACGTCGGACAAAACCCTGCGGTTACAGACTTGCCGCTTACCAAGCAACAAGCAGACACTCTGTGCGACCAAGCCTCACAAGACGTGGCCTTTCAGTTTAAATTGAAGATTTAAAACGGCCTTTTGAACCTGTTCTGCCGCGAACGACTCGAATCGACTCGATTCCCGAATCGATTCTACCGCGCCACCTTAACGCCGCGATGGGCGATGCGTTCGGCGGAGGAGCCGAGGGCGATCATGCGGTCATAGATGCACAGGGCTCCGGCGACGCCGACATTGACGCAGAACTTCATCGGGATTTTCACGATGTGATCACAACGTGCAACAAGCTGAGGGGACAGGCTTCCCTTCTCTGGCCCCAGCACATAGGCGGCGCGGAGTGGGTGTTTGAATTGCGGCAGATCCACGGCCTCGTCCATCAGCTCAACGCCAACCAGCGAACAATCGTTGGGCAGCGAAAAGTTTTCGACGCTGTCATAGGCATAAAACGGCATATGGATCGCGGCGTGCGAGGTGTCGGAGGCGCGGATATTCTGGTAATCCAGCTCGGAATTGATCGTGAAGAAAAAGCTGCCCCCAAAGGCATGCGTCGTGCGCACCAGATTGCCAAGATTGAAACTTTTGCTTATACCTTCTACGCCTATGGCGAAATAGCCTCGCATCTCTCCTAAACCTTCTTTTATCGTTGCAATTCGAGGCTCTTTATAAGGAAACGGGCATCTTATGGCTACCCTTGAGATCACAATTGATGATTTAGGCGCGCAAGGCGATGGAATCGCTCATGAAAACGGGGCGACGATCTTCGTTTCGGGGGCTTTGAAAGGCGAGAAAGTCCGCATCGAGCTTTCCGACAGCACCAATGCCGTCAAAAGGGGTGAGCTTGTGGAGGTGCTGGTCCCCGTCCGTGAACGGATGAAGCCACCCTGCCCGCACTATCCGCAATGCGGCGGGTGCCGGTTGCAGCACATGAACGACTCGGCCTATGAGGCGTTCAAACGAAGCGAGCTTGTGTATCTGTTCGAGCGCGAGGGGCTTGCCGCGCCGCATCTTATGCCCACCGTGACCACGGCGACGCAAACGCGGCGCAGGGCGCGGGTCGCGGCGCATTATGGCGAGGCTGGCCTGATCCTCGGCTTTAACGCATGGCGCAGCCATGAGATTGTTGACCTGCGCTCGTGCGAGGTTATGAAGCCCGAAATCACCGACTTGATCGACAAGCTGCGGGCCTACCTCCCCCACTGGCTGGGACAGGGGGAAAGCTGCGATATCCAGATCACCGCCCTGCCAAGCGGGATGGATGTCACCCTGATCGGCGGGCCCAAGCTGGATGTGAATGCGCGGCAAAATCTGGCCGAGCTGGCCGAGCGGCTTGACGTTGCGCATCTGTCGTGGCGCAAGTGGGATCGCAGCCCTGTGGAGCCTGTCTCGCACCGCGCCCCACTGGCCGTCCAGTTCGGCGAAACCGTCCTCGCCTTTCCGCCCGCTTCGTTCCTTCAGGCCACCGATGCCGGCGCGGAAGCTCTGGTCGATTTTGTGTTGGCCGCGCCGCTGGGCGAGGGGAAAGTGCTCGACCTTTTTTGCGGCCTCGGGCTTTTCGGTTTGTCGTTAACGCAAGCCAAGAAGGTTCATTTCTGCGATCTGGACGGGCCCGCGATCAAGGCCTTGGCTAAGGCTATTCAAAAACACAAAACGATGGAAACCAGTCTGCGTAACCTCATGACCAATCCATTCACCGCTGAGGAATGCTCGACCTATGACCTCGTCATCTTCGATCCCCCACGCGGCGGGGCGAAGGCCCAAGCGGAGAAGCTTGCCAAAAGCAGCGTCCCGTCCGTGGTGGCCATCAGCTGTGATCCCCCCAGCTTCGTGCGCGATGCCAAGATTCTGGTCGAGGGCGGCTATCGCCTCGAGAATATCCAGCCCGTGGACCAGTTCCTTTGGTCCACGCATATGGAGCTGGCGGCCTTGTTTGTGAAGTAGGGGAAGAGAGCATTTAGCATATGGCATTGAGGGTAGAGAAATTAACCTTGTCAAAGCCTTTCGAAAGCCGGATTTGAGAAAAAGGCCAGACTCAATAGTCAAATATGCTCACATGAAGTCATAGAAGCTCCTCAGGCGCACCTTTAGAAGGTGGCATGTACCCCCCTAGCGGCCAGATTTTAGACCCCTCTACGGCCTTTAAAACGCGTGGAAAAGGCCTATCGTTTTTAAAGCGGAATATAGTTAAGGGCGGGCTCGATAGACCAGCATAAAAAGAGAAATGGGACCCCAGCCTTCGCTGGGGTGACAGTGTGATTTTGAGCCACACTGTCCGCCAAAAACACTGTCATGCCAGCGAAGGCTGGCATCCCATTTGGTTTCCTTTGTCGGACGGTTCTTGCTGGGGTTATGCAAGGAGTCTAGTCCATACGGATGAGCAGGCTTTTGAGGTAGGCACTTTCGGGCACGTTCGGGTGGACCGGATGGTCGGGCGCGGCGAAGGTGGTGAAGAGGATTTGCCCCTCCCGCTTGGCTTCGTGAAGGCCCCTTGCCACCTCTGCCGTAAAGGTTGGCAGATCCATGTTATAGCTGCACGACGCGATATAGAGCAGGCCTCCCCGCGCCGTAACACTGGCAGCCATGGTGGCGAGTTTGCGATAGCCACGCGCGCCTGCGTTAATGTCCTTGCGGCTTTTCACGAAAGGCGGCGGATCGGCAATGACGATGCCATAGGCTTCCTTGGCGGCGATGCGCTTTTCCAGGTCATCGAACACGTCCGCCCGCTCCCACTTGCACAGGCTGTCCAGCTTGTTATGTGCGGCGGCCTCGGCAGCCAGCACCAAAGCCGGAGCCGAGGAATCCACACCAATCACGCAGGCAGCCCCCGCCTGAGCGGCGCACAGAGCGAAGCCACCCGCATGGGTGTAAAGATCAAGGACAGACCTACCTTTGGCAAAGCGCGCCACCAGCGCGTGATTGTCGCGCTGATCGAAATACCAGCCCGTTTTCTGCCCACCCTGAATATCGGTGAAAAAGGTCAGGCCATTTTCAATAACCTTCACGCGCTCATGCTTCTGCCCCTTGGCAAGGCGCGTTTCGCGCGGCAAGCCTTCAAGGGCTCGCACGGAGCTTTCATTATGCAGAATGATGCTCTCAGGTTCGAAAACGCTATCCAACGCGTGCTCGATAAAGGGCCAAAGACGCTCCATCCCCGCGCTGTTCAGCTGGACGCTGAAATGACGGTCAAAGCGGTCAATGACCAGCCCCGCGATACCATCGGCTTCAGCGTGGATCAAACGGTAATAGGGAACGCCGATCAGCGCATCACGACGCGCCGCCGCCGCTTTAAAACGCGCAGCAAACCAATCGGCGTCGATCTCGTCCAATGGCTTGCGCGAAAGGATGCGTCCGGCAATCAGGGAATGGCTGTTAAACGTCCCCATCCCCAAAGCGGAGCCATCATGCGCAAAAAACCGCGCCAGCACGCCCGCCTCCAAGGCTTTGGCCGCGCCGTCCATGACCAGCTCGTTCGAGAAAACCCACGGATGCCCGCCCTGTACCCGTTTATGCCGCGAAGGCTGAAGCCGAAGAACAGGGAGCTTTGTCATGGAGTGGGTCAATCCTTCTTGCCGATAAGAGCGATGGGCTGTTTAAATTGCGGTTCGATATCCCATGGGAAATAGATCCATGTGTCCTGACTGACCTCTGTGATAAAGGTCTGGACCATCGGACGACCTTGAGGCTTGGCATAGATCGTGGCGAAGTGAGCCTTGGGCATCATCTTGTGAAGCACTTCAAACGTGCGTCCCGAATCCACCAGATCATCGACAACCAGCCAACCCTCGCCGTCCCCGACATTGGCAGGCTCTTTAATGATCTGAATATCCTCGGCCTGTAGCGGATTACTATCATCCCAATGATAACCAACCGCTGACACCGTTTCGATCACGCGGATTTCAAGCTCGCGGGCAACAATGGCGGCGGGGACAAGGCCGCCGCGAGTCACGGCGACGATGCCTTTCCAATTGCCCTGATCCAAAAGACGCCAAGCCAGAGCCTTGCCGTTACGGTGAAGCTCGTCCCAGCTGACGGGATAGAATTTTGGTGAAGCTGCATCATTCATAAGGCCAAACCTGTTCAAAAAGCATGGAATAGCGGGCCTTATACCCCTATCCCTCGGCCTTACTCAACCGAATTGTAATATCAACGCGCTTGATTTTGCGGCCTTGTGGCGGCTGGGGCAAGTTAATCATGGTCAGGGCCTCATCGGGGATGTCATAGAGTGCCCCGTTAACCTCATCAAAATAATGGCCATGAATGGTTGTATTGGTGTCGAAATAGGTGCAAGTCTGGTCCACCGCGATCTCGCGCAGCAACCCAACCTGCGTAAAATGGTGCAGGTTGTTATAAACGGTCGCCAGAGAGACACGCGCCTTGCGTTTATGTAAGGCCATGACAATTTGTTCAGCCGTCACATGTTTGTGGCCGCCACCGAAAAGGACCGAAGCCAAGGCCAGCCTTTGACGCGTCGGACGTATCCCTCGATCTGCCAAAACAGAGGGGAGACAGTCCCCTTCGGGGATCTTATTGGTATGTTCTGTCTTCATGGCGGGGACTATACTTGATCCTTACCCTTTTTCAAAACCCGAAAAACACATTATGCGGGAAAAAGAAAAGGCAAGCGGCTATAACCGTACCATGGCTCGATTCGTTGGAAAATTCGTCGGCACTGTGCTGGGACTGACCCTTGGCGGCCCTTGGGGTGGTGCGCTTGGCTTGCTTATTGGCCATATGAACGACCGGAAAAACGATCGGATTCAAGAACGATCAAGCTTTCCGCGCCCACGCGGCGACGATTTGTTCCCCGACTTTGTCATGAGCCGCCAACACAAAACGCTGTTTTCCGCCTGCCTGATCGTCCTTGGGGCGAAGCTGGCCAAAGCGGATGGCATGGTCTCGCGCGAAGAAGTGCTGGCCTTTCGCCGCATCTTCCGCACGCCGGAGACTCTGGTCGCCGAAGTCGGCGAACGGTTCGACATGGCGCGACAGACGTCGATGGGCTATGAACCCTATGCCGCGCGTCTGGCTCAGGTATTTGGGCGGGCCAACGCTCTGTTGGAAGAGGTGCTGGCCGGACTTTTCTATGTCGCGATTGCCGACAGCCCGCGCCTGACCCGCGCCGAGCTTGTCTTCCTGCGCCGCGTGAGCGTGATCTTCGGCTTTACCGAGGCCGACTTTGCCCGCATCGCCGGACGCGTAGGCCTCAACATGAACAGTGCACCACCGCCGCCCAAAAAAGATTCGGCCTATGACGTTCTGGGCCTGCCAACCACGGCCAGCGAGGATGTGATCAAACGCACCTATCGCGCCTTGTTGCGCAAGCATCATCCCGACAAGCTTCTGGCGGCGGGGCTTCCTGCCGACAAAATCGCCGAGGCGACCGAGAAAGTGAAAATCATCAACGCCGCCTATGCCGAGATTTGCAAGATGAGGGATATTAAATGAAGCACACACCCTCACCCAACTTTAACGTGCGCGCCGATGACACCAAGCTCGACTTTATCATCGTGCATTATACGGGCATGCAGGATGCGCATACCGCCTTGGCGCGGATGCTCGATCCGCAAAGCAAGGTCAGTGCGCATTTGATGATCGACGAAGCGGGCGAGGTCTATCGCCTTGTCGCCGACGAGCATCGCGCATGGCACGCGGGGCAAAGCTTCTGGCAAGGGCTAACCGACCTTAACAGCCTGTCCATCGGGATTGAGCTTGTGAACAAGGGGCACGAGTTTGGTTATACGCCCTTCCCTGCCGCGCAGATTGAAGCGCTCAAAACACAAATCGCTTTCCTGATGAAAACGCACAGCCTGCCCGCAAGCTGCCTTTGGGGGCACAGCGACATTGCGCCCTTGCGCAAAGAAGATCCGGGGGAGTTCTTTCCATGGCAAGACCTCGCCGCCGAGGGGATGGGCGTTTGGGCACAGCCTGCGCCCGCCGATAACGGCCCATGGGATGAAAAAGAAGTGGCAACGCTTTTACAAAAAGTCGGCTATGACATCCGCACGCCAGAAGTCTTGGCCGCCAGCCAAATCGCCTTCCTGCGCCACTTTCATGCAGAACGATTGGAAGCAGGCTTTAACGAGGAAACCATTGCGCGTCTTCGTGCGCTCGCGAGGCTAGTCCCTAGTCCCTAGTCCCTAGTCCCCCGTACCTGCTCAATCACTGGCATAAACACCTCGACCACCTTCTCGTATACAGGTCGCTTGAAATCGACAATCAAGGATGGCGTTTCGGCAAGCTCGGCCCACCGCCAGTTCACGAATTCGGGAAGCTCGCTTTCATACTCGCTGGTCAGGTTGATGTCGCCGTCGCTGCCCAGATAGCGGACAGCAAACCACGTTTGCTCCTGACCTCTGTATTTGCCGCGAAACACGCCATTCTTGTATTGCAGATAATCGGGAAACTCATAGCGCAGCAACTCAGGATGCCGAGCGACGATCTCGCCCTGATCGGTGCCGACCTCTTCCTTCATCTCGCGAAAGACGGCGAGCGCGGGGTCCTCGCCCTTGCGGATGCCGCCCTGCGGCATCTGCCACGCGCCGCGCTTGTCCCGCCGCTCGGCACAGAAAACGCGGCCATCGTTGTTGATCAGGCAAATCCCAACGCCGTTGCGATAGGGAAGCCCAGAGCCGACTTGTGTTACTTCATGTTCCATGGAGGAAGTCCTTTTTCAAAAATACTTGGACAGCCTATCGCCAACTTCTTAAAATTTCATATCCGTCGGTCTTCATTTATGCCTGATCTGCATCACGCCGAGGAGAAAGGCAGAGAAACCCAACTGAAGCCCGCCAACAATACAGGTCACGGCGACAATCAGAATACGCATGACATCGCGGTAATCCAGCGCGCCGAAATGAACCGCCGACCAACGGTGCATGGCCCAGCCCACGGTCCCCACGCCAAGTGCCAAAAGGACAAGAGCAGCCAAAAGGAAATGCTCAAGCCGAAGCTCGGTCAAAAACTTGTCAAAGGGTGAACAGCGCGGCAGCATCCCGTTGCGCTTGGCAAAGCTGCGCGCCAGCACGCCAAAGGTCAGGCTTTGCATCCCGACCAGAATACTCATCGCGCCAACAAGCAAGGTATGAACGTCCAGCCCGACATCATCGGCGATCATCACAGGGCCGGGTAATAGCAACAGCGACATCAGAACCCCGACAACGATCATCGCAAGGCCCGGATAAAGAAACAACCAGCGCGGCGAGTAAAGAAGCAAAAAGCGCAGGTGCCGCCAC
>Ga0209800_10001516_pt1 | contig 23811 bp, 26 predicted proteins | sample Higcelweek8metaG_FD_187174 | JGI IMG/M metagenome (GOLD analysis project Ga0209800, IMG submission 187174) | Freshwater pond sediment microbial communities from the University of Edinburgh, under environmental carbon perturbations - High... | ecosystem: Environmental > Aquatic > Freshwater >...
GCGACCTGGGTCAGACCGCTGTCGCGCCAAGCCTGCACATGTGCAGACCAGAATGCCCGTCGTGCGTGCATCGTTTCCATGGAGTTCTCTCTGCGTGGGAATGGTGCAGAGAATGCCGGCGGGCGTGTTCAGAAGGAATGTGGCTGGGCTGGACGCATACTGTTGAAGCATCGACCTCATTTCAGGACATTCGACATGGACCTTCAAGCACTCGAGTTCCACCCATTCTCCAATCTCTTTCCGCTCCTGCAGGGCGAGGACTTCACCAACCTCGCCAAAGACATAGAACTCCACGGCCAGCGCGAGCCGATCGTTCTTTTCGAGGGGCGGATTCTCGATGGCCGCAACCGCTATCGCGCCTGCTTGGAGCTGGGGCGAGAGCCCGACACACGCCCGTTCGAAGGCGCCGACGCCCTCAAATTCGTGCTCAGCCTCAACCTGCGCCGCCGGCAGCTGACCATCGCCCAACGGGCGGTGATTGCCGCCGAGCTGTCCGCGCTGCGCGAACGGATCGCTCAGGCAGAGGCGAAGTCCTCGGCCCCGGGAGAGACCTCGCACGATAGCGCCATGGGGATAGAGCAGGCTGCCCAACTGCTGGGGATCAGCCCGCGTTCCGTGTCCTCCGCCAGCCGCGTCGTCCGAGAGGGCGCCCCTGAGCTGGTCGATGCGGTGCGAAATGGCAAGGTGAGCGTGTCCGCCGCCGAGCACGTCTCCAAGCTGGACCGGACGCGCCAGCAGGAGATCTGTGCAAAAGGTTCGCGTGCCCTGTCCAAGGCGGCCCGCGAAATCCGCCTGAAGGACAAGCCGGCCGCGCCAGCCAAAACTCCCTCTGCACCCGCCGCAACTCCGACGTCACAGAACGTGCTCCTGGTCGAGCAAACCAGTCCGGAACCGGCCGTGCCGCACGCAGCGGCCAAGAAACCGACCGCGCTGAAACTGTTCGAGCTGGCCGACCAGGCGATGCAGGAAGGGCGCGAGCCGGAAGCGGTAGCCGAGGCGCTGCTGGCCGAGCTGGAGGAGGGCATCGACCACCAGCGCCTGCTCTTCACGATCGAGGTGGCCATCCATCTTCGTGATCGAGTGACAGCACGAGAATAGTGGGCTGCCGTGGATTTGGGTTTTGTCGAATCTGCATTGAAATGGACTTCACCGGCTCACTCTTGGCCAGGCGTTGTTCCCTGCCAGAGTGAGCGGCTTAAAAAGTATCGACCTCGAGGAGAAACATCATGTACGAGTGCCTGAAAACAATAGCCTGGTATTTGGGCTGGCCCAGTGCGGGCTATGTCGTGGGACACTTGCTGTTGCAGCTCAGTGGAATAATCAAGTGAGTTTTTATTTGCTTGAAGCAACAGCAGCAGTAATATGTTGCCGTTAGGCATAATTAATCGACGAGGGAATTTAGATGTCCAAGATCCTGGAGTTTCGGGCTACCGAAGAAGCGATCATCGAGTTGCAAGCCAAGCTCGATGCCTTGAAGGGAAATCAGGGTTTGCAAGAGGAGCTGGAGTTCGAGCAAAAGCTCCGCCAGTTGATGCAGGAGCATGGAAAGACCCTGCGCGACATCAACGCGATCCTCGACCCGCAGCCGTTCAAACGGGAAACCTCGACTGCACAGCACAAAGCGAAGCAAACTCGCCGCTCACGCGAGACCAAACACTACCGCAACCCTTACACCAACGAAGTGGTCGTTACCAAGGGAGGCAACCATCGCACGCTCAAGGCGTGGAAAGAAGAGTTCGGGGCGGCAACGGTAAACACCTGGCTCGAAGCCGAACAACCAGAACCCGTGGCCCATGCCGGCTGATTCCGAGGCATTGCCCGACCGGCCATCCGTGCATGTCTATGGTGGCCGGTTCGCCCTGTGCTTCGAGGCCGATCAGACCCGCCAGGGCTTCCCCACCGTGGCGATCGAGGCGACCAACGCTACCGGCTCCCTGCAGTACGACTGGTCGCAGAAGATTCGTCTGCAATTGACCCGCGCCGAGATGCCGGTTGTGACGGCCGTGTTGCTCGGCGTATTGCCAGGATGCGAGTTCAAAAATCACGGCCAGGACAAGGACAAGGGCTTTTCGCTGGAGCGCCAGAGCGAAGGGCGGGTATTCGTCAAGGTGTTCGCCAGGGAGCAAGGCGTAAAAGCCGTCCCGATCGTTCCGGGCGATCTTTTTTTCGTGTCGGCCCTGTTCGTCCGACAGCTCCGGAAGGCTTGCCCCTGGATGGATGCGACCTCGCTGGTCGAATTGATCAAGCTGACCCAGACCATGCCGGAAAGTTGAACCCGGTTAATTAGCTCGGATCTTCGCTTGGGATTTGCGAGGCCGGTGTTATCCCTGAATGCACAACCTACAGGGAGACACCGATGCAACTTCGTCCTTATCAGAACGACCAACTTCACCTGCTTCGGCAAGGCATTGCCGCCAAGCAGTATGTCCAAATGCTCATGAGTCCCACGGGCTCGGGCAAGACCGAAGTCGCCAAGGCCATCATCGCCGGCTCGCAGGCGAAAGGGCGCCGGACATGGTTCGTCGTCGACAGCGTGAGCCTGCTCGACCAGGCCCTGAGCCGCTTTCACCAGAGCGGCCTGTATGCCGGCGCCATTCAGGCGGACCACCCGTGCACCGACTACGGCAAGCCCATCCAGATCTGCACGGTGCAGAGCCTGCGGCCCAGGCTGCAACACCTGCTCGCCGCGCAGCCGCCGGACCTGGTGCTGATCGACGAGGCGCACATCCTCCACAAGCCCCACCTCGAGCTGATCGACTGGTGCCGGGCCAACAAGGTGCCGGTGATCGGCCTGAGCGCCACGCCGTTTCGCCGCGGCCTGGGCAAGATTTTCGACCGGCTGGTCAGCTGCATCACCACCGAGGAGTTGACGGAGCAGGGCTATCTGGTGCCGACCCAGTGCTGGGCTCCGTTCGTGCCCTCGCTCAAGGGCGTGGGCACCAAGGCCAACGGCGACTGGATCGAGGACGAGCTGGCCGAGGTGATGGGCGACGCCCAGCTGGTCGGCGATATCGTCTCCCACTGGAAGGCGCTGGGCGAGAACCGCAAGACCCTGGTCTTCGCCTGCAACGTGATGCACTCCAAACGCCTCGCGGAAGCCTTCTTCGCCGCCGGCGTGATGGCCGCGCACATCGACGGCTACATGCCGCCGCACGAAGTCGACGAGATCCTGCGGCTCTACAAGGCGGGCAGGATCAAGGTGCTGGTCTCGGTGGCCATGTTGATCAAGGGCTTCGACGACCCGGAGATCGCCTGCCTGGTGCTGGCCCGCCCCACCAAGTCACTCATGCTGCATTACCAGATGCTCGGCCGTGGGCTGCGCCCCTCCCCGGAAACCGACAAGGCCAACTGCATCATTATCGACCATGCCGGCAACCTGCTGCTCAACGGACGGCCCACCGACACCTTGCCGGACCAGCTCGACACCGGAGAGGGGGAGCCTGCCGATCGGCGCCAGCAGGCCAAGCAGGACCACGAGCAAAAGACCAAGGCCTGTCCGCACTGCGGCTTCGTGTTCAGCGGCCTGCAGTGCCCGAAATGCGCCCACGAGATCCTGCTGCCCGATGGCGTGGCCGTGGCGCCGGGCAAGCTCGCCAAGCTCGACGATCGCCGCCAGGTGCTCGGGCCGACCTGCAAGCAGGACATCTACCGGGAGCTGCTGGGCTATGCCCGCGCCAAGGGCAAGAAGGAGGGCTGGGCCTACTACGCCTACCAGGCCTTCCTGAAAGAGCCGCCGGATCGCGCCTGGCGCAGCAGCTCCCTGCAGTCCAAGCCCCTGACGCCGGAGATGCGCGGCTGGATCAAGGGCTACAACATCCGCCGGGCCAAGAGCCACGCCAAGTACGGCACGTGAGGCGGTCCGGGGAAACCATACGGCCCGCGCGCCCCAGCGGGCCATTGCCCTGCCTGATCCTTCACTTTCAAGCCACAAAAGCGCCGGAATAGGCCGCCCGGCGCCCGCCAGGCCTGCCACCATCGTCGACCTCACCGGGCAAAAAGGATGCACCATGAAGTCGACAGCAGAACAGCTCCCCGTCATCCAGTACGAGGGCAACCACCTGGTGGTGAAGGCCTACGCCGGCTGCGGCAAGACCACCACCCTGGTGGCCTATGCCGAGCAGCACCGCCATCTGCGCATGCTGTACCTGGCCTACAACCGCGCCATCCGCGACGAGGGCGCGGCCAAGTTCCCGCGCAACGTGGTCTGCAAGACCTCCCACCAGTTGGCCTGGCCCGGCTTCGGCCGGCGCTACCAGCACAAGCTGGGCAACGTCCGCCTGACCGATGCCGCGGGCCTGCTCGAGACCCGCCACTGGGGCAGCGTGCGCGATGCCCTGGCGGTGCTCACCGCCTATCTCGCGAGCGCCGACCGGGAGATCGGCCTGGCCCATGCGCTCGCCGGGCTCGACGGGGAGAGCTTCGCCACCGGCGGGGACGCCCCTATCGAGCGAACCATCGGCTCGGCCCAGCGGCTGTGGGAGGCGATGATCGATCCCCAGCACAGCTTCCCCTGCCAGCACGATGCCTACCTGAAGCTGTTCCAGTTGAGCCGGCCGACGCTGCCCTACGACGTGATCCTGTTCGACGAGGCCCAGGACTCGAACCCGGTCACCGCCGCCCTGGTGGCCGGGCAATCGGCACGGAAGATTTTCGTCGGCGACAAGTGGCAGCAGATCTACCGCTGGCGCGGCGCCGAGAACGCCCTCGACCGGCAGATCGAGGCGGGCGCCGATGCGCTCTATCTGACCAACTCGTTCCGTTTCGGCCCGCTGATCGCCGGCGTGGCCAATGCCATTCTCGCGCTGCAGGGCGAGACACGCCCCCTGGTGGGGTTCGGCCCGCGCGATCGGGTGTCGACGCGCCTGCCGTTCGGGTGCGAGCGCTACACGGTGCTGAACCGGACGGTGGTGGGCGTGATCTTGACCGCCATCGGCGCCGTCGGCCTGGGCAAGGTCGTGCATTGGAACGGGGGGATCGAGGCCTACCAGCTTTCCGACCTGGAGGATGTCCATCACCTGCGGGAGGAACAGGTCGAGAGGATTCGCAACAAGCGGATGCTGGCGCAGTTCAAGACCTTCGCCGATTTCAACGAGGCCGCGGAGGAAAGCAAGGACCCGGAAATGCTGCGCACGATCCGCCTCCTCAAGGACCACCACGACATCCCGCGCTTGATCGCTGCGCTGCGCCGCCATTCCACAGATGACCCCGACGAGGCGGACATCACCGTCAGTACGGTGCACCGGGCCAAGGGACTGGAATGGGACATCGTGGTGCTAGAGGAGGATTTCCCGGACCTCTTCGACGACGAGAAAATCTCCCCGGAGCAGCGGGTCGACGAGTTGAACCTGCTCTACGTGGCCACCACCCGGGCCAGGCAGCACCTGGTCGTCAATGGCATCGTCCAGGCCATCGTCCGGCTGGCGCACTCCAGGGCAAAGGCAGCCAATGGCTAGCCTATGGAAAGGGGGCTCGCAAATTTGCGTGCAGGCCCAGGCTTGCAGGCCCCCGTCCGATTGGGCATCCTTGGGCGACCGACAGGTGCGCTAGCTGTGCGCTATACAGCCTAAGAATCTTCGAGCAACGCCACGGCGTTGTTTCCAAATAACGCTCATTAATATGAGGGCGTTATTTCTAAAAAGAGTGCATCCAACCGATGCCACTCTTTCTCCAAAGAATCATTCATCTGCGCGTGTGCGCTGATGTTTGTCCGTGCTCTGCACGGGTCGCTAGCTGACGACACTTTCAGCCTAAATACTGCAACTCAAAAAACTCAAACCCTGCGGGGAATTCCCCGCCTGGGGATTTCTTCGCTTCAAGCCATTGGAGTCGAGAAATGAAAACCGAACCTGTCATTAACTTGACCAAGTTCAAAGTGACGCCGGAACTCGCCAGTTTTGGTGTACATGACTTGAGTAACTGGAAGGAGTTTCAGGAGATCCGAGGTCTTCTGTACTACCCCGATCCGCCGACCCAGGAGCAGATCGATCAGCGCGTCGAGCGCTTGACGGCTATTGCCCTGCGCGAGGCCAAGAAAACGGGCGCGACTCAGGTATTGGTGAGTTGCCCGCCCTGGATGCTGTCGCCGCTGTGCAAGGAGCTGTTGTATTTGAACATGCAGCCGGTGGTGACCTTCACGAAAAGCAACAACGATAAAGGCGTGACCGTTCTTTCGCTGGTCAACGCCGCTTAATTAAATAATCAACTTTAAAACTGCCCTTGGGGGAGATATTCCCCTATGGGGATTCTCCTTTTTCGGGCTTCGCATTTGAGAAAGGAGAACATCATGAAATTCAACGCCAAAGTCAGCATGAGCGAGTTCGGTTTTGCTTCGAGCGCGCAAGCGCCCGCCTTCGAGGCCGGACACAAGTTCATGCAATACGTGGCTCCCAAGAAGGATTATTTCTTCCGGCAGGAGCTGTTGAGGCCGCTGATGAACTGGCTCTATGCCCCCTGCGGGGATAGCGCTCTGCTCGTCGGGCCTACGGGCTCCGGCAAGTCCTCGCTCGTCGAGCAGCTGACGGCCCGCCTGAACTGGCCCTGCCTCACCGTCTCGGCGCACAGCCGGATGGAGATGCCGGAGTTGACCGGCTACAACCTGCCGGTCACCGACCCGGTGAGTGGCGACCTGAACACGAAGTTCGTGGACGGGCCGCTGACGCGAGCCATGCGCCATGGCTTCGTGTTCGTGCTCGACGAGTACGACACGCTCGATCCGGCGGTGACGGTGGGCTTGCATGCGGTTCTGGAGGGACGCCCTCTGGTCATCGCGGAGAATGGTGGCGAAGTGGTGCCGCCACACCCGAACTTCCGCTTTGTCGCCTGCGGCAACACGGCAGGGCAGGGTGACGACAACGGCAATTACACGGCAACGATGCAGCAGAACCTGGCGTCTCTGGATCGCTTCCGCGTCTGGGAAGTGCCCTATCTGGCGGCTGAGCACGAAGTGCAGACCCTCGTGTCCGCGCTTCCGCAACTGCCGGAGGACATGGCAAAGCGGATGGTGCAGGTCGCGAACTCGGTTCGCAGTCAGCACCAGGGATTGGGCGGTCACTACCTCAGCGTCACGCTGTCCACCCGGACCGTGCTGCGCTGGGCGCGGATTGCCTGCGGCTATACCCAACTGGGCGCCAGCAAGAATCCCATCCAGGATGCATTGAACGAGTCGCTGCTCAATCGCTGTGACAAGACTCAGAAACTGGCCATCACGAAGATCGCGCAGAGCGTCTTCGGCGGTGACTGGAAAATCCAGAATGGCAGTTCGGATGACCTCCTGTTCTGAATTTTAACTTCAAGTTTCAATTAAACCCTCAGGGGGAATCATTCCCCTGTGGGGGTGATTCCTCCTGATTTCGCTATCGAGAAAGGAGAATCACCCATGACCATCCAAACGAACGAGATCCGCATTCTGGATCAGATTCTGCTGGTCGATCTGTCTGCCATCCATTTGTGGACAGCTCGGAAAAAACTGAAGGCCGAGATGCTGGAGGGCAAGATTCCTCCAGCCGATCTGGCTTCGCTGGGTTCGATGCGCGTCATCGACCCCGAGAGGCTCAAGCCGTTCGAGAAGATCAAGCGGCAGGCGATCAAGGCAGTAGAGGAGTGCGGGGTCAAATTCCTGGGCGGCTATGCCGTTTCGCAGGACAAGATCCAGGAGGTCGTCGACCACCTGGAGGCCCTGAAGACGCAATTCTACGACCTGAAGAGCAGCTTCCTCCCGAACTATGACCGCTGGGTCAGCGACTGGGTGAATCAAGGTTGGGAGAAAGTCGAATGGCGTGAAGCCATCCGGTCATCGGCGACGCCCAAGGCGGAAGTCGATGCCGGCCTGCAGTTCGGCTACGCGGCCTGCCGTGTGGCGCCGGACGGCGACAAACACCTGTCCAGCACGCTGGGCGGGCAAGTCCGCGGCCTGGCCGATCAGCTCTTCGCCGAGACCGCCGACACCGCGGAACGCCTGCTGGAAACCGGCCTGGCCACTCGTGGCCATGTCACGCAAAACACGCTCAACACCGTGCGCAAGATGAACGCCAAGCTGAAAGGCTTGATGTTTCTCTCTTCGGATGTGAAAGGCCTGTCCGATCACATCGAGGCGACCCTCGCGGCGCTGCCCACCTCGGGCGTGGTCAACGGCGTGCAGTACGGCGCCGTGGTGACGCTGATCTCGTCGCTCTCGACCGAGGAGTCGATCAAGCGCCTGATCAAGCACCTGAACATCGCCAATGGCTCCGACGAGGTTGTCGCGCCGGCGGTGGAGGTTCAGTTGCCAGTCCAGCCGCCGGCTCCCCAGGAGCCTGTCGTTGAGGCGGTCGTGAACTCGGAAAAGGCCCCGGTCACTCTGGATGCTTTGATCTCCGAGCTCGAGCTGGCGACGGCGCCTGCCGAGGCGATCGAAAGCCCCGTTGCAGCCTCGCCAGAGCCTGCGCCGGAGCCGGAAGTCGCCACGCCGGCTGAAGAAGCCGAACCCGAACCGCTGCCCCAGGCTGCCGGCTTCTGGTTCTAAAGCCCATCAACCCCCTGCGGGAGTCCCCTCCCGCGTGGGGGGATTCCCTTTTTCCGCTGTGTGAGAAAGGAGAATCGCGATGCAAAAGAAAACCCTGATGGGTTCCCTGCCGGTCTATGCCCAACACCTGAGCGAGCAGACCGGCGTGAAGGTGATCGTCGAAGGATCCCAGGCCTACACGGATGGGACCAAGGTGGTCGTTCCCTTCACGGAGACCGATCCCGAGCTGTCCTTTGGGTATGTCGCTCACGAGTGCTCGCATGTCCGCAATACCGACATGCAGTGCTTCGGCGAGGCGCAGGCGGTGCCGTTCCGGCTCTCTGTGCTGAACATCCTCGAGGACATCCGCATCGAGCGGCTGAGCATGGATCAGTACCCGGGCACCGAAGGCGACCTGAACCATCTGGTGACGGTTGTTCTCGGCAACCGGCTCGATCCGGCTGAGGTGGCCCAAAAACCGGCACTGCATGTCGTCCACGACACGCTGCTGCTGGCGGGCCGCTGGCAAGTGCTCGGCCAGGATCTGGAGCAACCGGCCACGGTGATGCTCCAGGCGCAAGAAAAGCTGCTGGGCGCTCAACTGAGTGCCCGGATCATGCAAAAGGTCGGGGAGGTCCTGCAGTGCGACAGCACCCGGGACGTCCTCGCGCTGGCCGATGCCATCATCGCGCTGCTGCCCTCGCAGGAGGACCCGCAGGACGAGGAGGAACAAGGCGAGCAGGATCAGGAGCAGCAAGAAAACCAGCCGCAGGAGGGCGATGACGCTTCGGCGTCGAAACCCGACTCTGCTGCTGGCGAAGGCGAAGGCGAAGGCGAAGGCGAAGGCGAAAGCCAAAGCCAGAGCCAGAGCCAGAGCCAGGGCCAGGGCGAAGAAGCGGGGCAACCCGATTCCGAGCAGAAAAACTCCGCTGGGGATCAGGCCGGTGACAGCCAGGGTGGTGACACTCCGGCCGAGGCTGAAGGCGACGATGCTGCCGGTGATTCGGGTAGCCAGTCAGGCGATCACCCCAGCCAGGAGGCGAACGACCTGCGCGAGCAGGCCATGCAAGCCACCGCGGGCGACCTGCAAGGGTTGATCTCCGAGGTGGGCGACAAGGCGGCCGAGCTGCTGAGCCAGAAAGCCAGGCGCGATCCCTGCGCCAGACGGCTGCTTTCCCTGGCTGGGCGCTCCTGCTTGCGCAGCGATGCGGCCAGTGGGCGCCGGGTTCAGCTCGGTCTCGAGCAGTCCTCCGGGCTGCGGCAGTGCCTCAACGGGCTGCTGCAGGCGCAGGTCGACTGCCGGGTCAGCCTCAAGCGCCAGGGCAAGCGCCTGGATACCTCACGGATCGCCTTGCTCAAGGCGGGCGAGACGCGGGTGTTCAGGAGCAAGGCCCGGGCCGAGCGCCAGTCCGCCGCGATCCAATTTCTCCTCGACAAGTCGGGGAGCATGAGTGGGGCGATGGACGAGGCCGAGGCCGCGCTGTACGCGGTGCTGCATGCCGTGGAAAACCTGCCGCAGGTATCGACCGGGGCGATCGCCTTTCCCGAAAGGGGAAGTGATTCCGTCACTCGCTGCGCCCTGATCAAGGGACACCGGGAGCGGTTGTTACAGGCGGTGAGACTGGGGGGCTTCGGTGCCATGCACCAGGGCTGCACCCCCTTGGGAGAAGCCTTGTGGCCGGCGGCAGTCGAACTGCTCAGGGCCAAGGGCGAGCGCAAGATCTTGTTCGTCATCACCGACGGTGAGCCGGACAGTGCCTGGCTGGCCCAGGAAATGGTCGAGCGCTGCGAAAACAGCGGCATCGAAGTGCTCGCGTTGGGCTTTGGAGGGGCGACAGCCGACCTCCTAAGCCGGACGTTCACGCGGTTCCGTGCCGTGGGCCAGGTATCCAGACTCAAGCAGGCGCTCTTCGAGCTCGTGCGCGAAGTCCTGGTCGCCTGATCCACCACCCAACCAACCCGATAGGGGCCTTCCCCTACCGGGCGGCCTCCGTCGGTTTGAGGAGGCCTGAAATGAAAACGGCATTGGCAGTACCGCCTCTCGATCTGTTCGGCGAGAAGGTGATCCGCCTGCGGCGTTCGTTCGAGCGGTATCCCGTGCGCAAGCCGGCTCCTGCACCGCAGGGGCAGGTCCAGCTGGGATTCCTCGACATCCTCGAGATGTCGGACGAGGCGCTGGAGCGACTGCGGGTACACGACGACATCTCGGATGAGTACGTCGAGTGGCTGCGGGAGTACCTGCTGAAACTGACGCTGAGGCAGCTCGTCCACCCCCAGGTGAGCGAGTTGCACCGGCATGAAGCGGTTGAATGGGTGATGTCGGACGACGTGCACCCCTTCAGCTTCAAGGTGTGCTGCGCGGCCTTGCAGGCCGATCACGAAGACGTTCGCGAGGGCGTCCTGGCGATCATGCGCAAACACGCGAGTTGAACCAGCCCCGGCGGGAAGCTTTCCTGCCGGGCTGTTTCTTTCACAGAACCCCTGACGGGAAAATCCCGTTGGGGATTTCTCCTGTCGGGTTGTTCACACAGGAGAATATATGTTCAAGAAAATTCTGATCCGGTGGTTTCAGAGCTGCCTGATCGGTGTCGGCTGTAGCCTTCTGGCGACAGCCTTCGTCGGTCTGATTGGTCTGGCAGCCACGCCTTGGGAGGTCAGCCTGACGCTGGTTACCGGCATGCTAATGTTGGTAGCAGATTTGATATTCTCGGGCGTTCAGGCGCTGCCCAAAGGCCCCCAAAAAGGAGAGTGACATGACTCTTGCATACGCAGTCACCGGCGTTGTCCTGACACTCTGCATCGTTGCAGCCATTGGCTACAGGGTTGCAGTCTGGCTGGATAAGAAGTACGGGACCGAAAACAAATAAATCGGTTCAGGCGCAGCCCGGCTGCGCCTGACGCCTGATTGAGGTCACCCCTTGGGGTGATCCACCCGAGTCCTTCCGACTGGGAGGACTCCGGGGATCACCCTAAGGAGAAAAGACCCCATGAATGCAGTACACGCTATCTTCTGCCGAGAACGCGACGAGCTGATGATCGATTCGGGAAGGATCTTCAAGGTCCCCCCGCAGATCGCCCGCACGGTCAGCGCCGACGCGCCCGACACGCAATTTGTGAAGTCCTGGGCGGTGATATTCGGCCTGATTCCGGCCCATGCGCAGGTCACCGTCCTGCAGTCGGCGTGAGCAGCAGATAGAGACCCGAGGCCCCGGTCTGGATTTCCAGCCGGGGCCTTTCGTTTTTCGCGTTTCAAGAGGCCAAATCAAGCCAGAAAATCGCCGGAAAAGCCCACACAACCCCCTATCCGGCTTTCTAGCATCGCGGTATCCCCATCACGAGATACCGTCCTATGCAAACCTTCCGTTCCCCCCCGTTGGCCCGCTGGCTCTGTGTGAGCCTGATCGGCCTGCACCTGAACCTCGCCTGGGCCGATGCTGTTTCGGACAGCGCGGCGCAGGCTCAGCAGCTCGGCAGGCAGGTTCTCCAGGCCTTCCCCGACAGCCAGCCGCACAAAACCCTTCAGGACATCTTCCCGGACAGCGGCAAGGCCTCGACGATCACCCTGGAGCAGGTCTTCGGCAACGACACCGCGACCGTCCAGCTGGGGCTCGAGGCCAATGCCCGCCTGAAAGACGAAGCCTCCGAGGAGGGCGAGGCCTACCGGACCATGATTCAAAGCGCCAACCGCGTGTCACCGGATCTTTCCAACGATCCGGTGTTTCGTCAGGCCGATGAAGTGCGTTCCACCAGTTACATGTCCGCCTTCAAGAAATTCTTTGGCGACTGCACGAGTCAGGAAATTTTCGAAAACGCTACGCGGGACACGCACATCGCCAAGTATCGGACCTGCGAGCGCCTGGTCGATCAGGGCGGAACCGTCGAGTTCATCCACGACTACAGTGCCGGGGTTGTCGAATATGACTCTGGCCAGCCGAACTATCAATCATGCGGCGTAGGCTGCCTGTATGTGTGGGTGGGTACAGTCGGCGACAACTACTGGAACGGTAACTGCAGCATCTTCGAGGAGTACACGCGATTTCGAGTAGTTGCGAAAGAAGCGATCCAGTCTGCCGTGATTGAATATGCCGCGTTCGACGATTACTTCGAGGTTTATTTCAACGACCAGATGCTCTGGACGCATACGCCGGGTGTCTTTCCGCCGGAAACGAAGGGCAAGTGCGAGCGCAATACCAGCTGGAAAGTGAACCCCAACACCGATGTCACCAACGTCATCAAAAATGGCGGCGAATATATAACCTTCAAAACCCGCACCTCGGTCACGCGCAAAGGCGAGGGTTATGCGCGCATCAAGATCACCTACGATCCGACCAAGGCCTTTGTCGACAACGGCTGGGGGCCGCAGGACCGCCTGCCGATCTTCGGCATGATCAACGATGGCTTCTGCAGCAACACCTCAATGGCCTGTACCTCCATGCCGGAGAAAGATGCCAACGGCTGCATCACCGAAAACGGTGTTTTGCTCTGCCCTGGAAATATGCCGGCCTCGCCACATCCGGACATCGATCATTTCTGCAAGCGGGCAACTGTGAGTGCCGAGTGTTCTTTTTATAAAGGGCAGATGGCCTGCTACACGGACGCACAGGGGGTTGAGCGGTGCCCGCAGAACGAGGGCGGCAACCTCAATACTTGTAAAGCCTACGAGCAGAACTCGTCCTGCGGCTTCATCTCCCAGAAGTGCATCGAGGGCGCCCAGGGACCGTCGGGGCAATGTTACGCATTTGAAGAGATTTGGGACTGCGGGTATGACGTTTCCGTGCCCACGCTGGTCAACACGGGCGTGAAATACGATTGCCCCGGCCCGGTAAACTGTATGGGCGGCGAGTGCTTCGATACCAGCAACACAAAAAGCACCGACTTCGCTTATGCCGTGGCCATGCTCCAGGCTGCCCAGTTCGCCGAGCATGATCTCGAGTGCGGAGGGGACGGGACGGACGTATCGGAATCGAATACGTGCAAAGTATTCAAAGGCGAGGGCATGGAATGCAAGAAAGCCCTGGGCGGGTATGTCGACTGCTGTGAAGCGCCCGATGGGGTCAGTATCTTCGACTATGTGAAGCTCACCATGGCCAGTTTGAAAATGGCTTCATCTGTGGAGGCGCTTTCGGGGGGTAGAGCAATTACAGAAGGTTATTGGTATGCGGTTCAGAATGCTGTATTCGACGGGGCTGCAAAGCTCATCAAGGGAGAGTGGAGTTCTGTAATGAGTACAGCAACAGGTGCATTTGATAAAACAATTATAGGTGATTATGGAGTAGGTGCAATTCAGGGCTTCCTGATGAATCAGACCTATAACGTCATGATGGAAATGGGTGCCACGCAGGCGGCCAACGCCATCTTTCAACCTGCAGCTCAAGGCGGAGTGCAGCTCACCTCTCAAGCGGCCGCAGTCGTAAACTTCATTGGCTTTGTTTATACCGCCTATGTGGTTACCGACATGATGATAAAGATCATCTGGGAGTGCGAGAAAAAAGAGTTCGAGCTCGGGGCGAAAAAGGAAACGCGCCAGTGCTCGTATGTTGGCAGTTACTGCGCCTCCAAAGTATTGGGAACGTGTGTCGAGAAGCGCGAGGCCTATTGCTGTTTCAGTTCGGTCGTGGGTCGAATCATTCAGGAGCAAGGCCGGCCTCAGCTGGGCTTGGACTTCGGAGATCCCGAAAACCCTGTTTGCGAGGCGTTGACTGTTGAGCAACTGGGCAGGATCGATTGGAGTCGAATCGATCTATCCGAGTGGATAGGCATGCTTTATACGACGGGGCATCTCGATACCCCCGATACCGCCACGCTTGAAAATCTCACGGGCTCCGGCAGTTCGCTGGGAAATGTGTTTGATAACACGACACGGCAGAACAGCCTGAATCGAAATATGGAGCGGCTGGATGGCATCGATGTCGATCAGATAAAGTCCCAAGCGGAAAAAGAGATAAAGGGAAATATCCTCCAGTAACAAAAGCCCCGCCTCAGCGGGGCCTTTTTTTGGGGAACTGGTTATTTGCCAATAAATTGGAAAGCTTTTCCAGATATCAGTATTGCTGGAGGGTAACCAGCAGTAATTCTCTTAACCGGTTTCTGACCGCTATTAAATATGACAAACCAATTCGGCAGCCTCTCACTCAGGCGAAGCATTCCTTCATCATCATTCATTTTACTTCTTTTTGCGTCCATATGTACTTGAGATTGAAAGTCCCCCATGAAAATTGGGCCGTAGTATTTACCTATCTTGACGAAACTTGGTCCATTTATAGGGTTGCCTGCAGGGGGTATAGGATTTTTTAGAAAAATATCTTTGGGATTGGCATATTGACCAGAGGCAAAGTCAGCAACCACACTTGGATTAACCTTTATAGGGCTTGGATCATTAAAAGCATGAGATCTAGCTTGGTTCCAAGTGTCTATAGCAAACTTGATCGCTTCATCCATATTATTAGCTTTCTCGATTGGTACCCATGCAACTGCCTGGTCTTGTTGCCAAGGTTGTGTTACTTGCCCAGTTGGAATTAGGAACAAGGCAACCCCCATGCTACCGAACGCAAGGTCTCCCATTGAGCCTTGACTGCCTCTGATCGGCTCGCTTGCGCTGGCAATCAAACCATACTGCCGGGCGGTTTCGACCGGCACGTCCTTCATTCCCTTGATGCCGAGGTCGTCGCGCAGAATCTTCATCGCGTCCGACCACTTCTCGCGCGGCGTCTGCTCCGGGTCCTGGAGTGTGATTTGAGGGCCCTGCGGCTCCTTGCTCGCACACCCAACCAGAAGGGCGGCAGCGAGGGCGGAGCAAAGCAGGCGGCTGATATGTTGCAGTTCGATCATGTTGAAATTCCCTTTAAAAATCATGGGAAAGGGTACCGGCTTGTGGCACTGCTCCCAAGTGCAGGAGAAGAAATCCCCTGGGGCATGGCCACCGCCGGCATCGTTCTGAAAGGAAAAGCCCCCCAGTGGGGGCTTGAACTCGGCTACAGACGCTTGGCCTGGGCTTCGGGGACCGTGCTTGGCGCTTCAGCCGGTGCCGGCGGGTTGCCCTGGCTGGGAGGCGTGTCACGCATGCCGATCGCCTGCTTCATGGCCTCGAGCAACGCCTGTGGGGTCGCTGCGCCGCGCACAAAGACCCGGTTGCCCGTCATGTTGTCGACGACGAAGGTGGCAGGCGTGCCGGTGACCCCCAGCTTGCTCCCCTTGGCCATCTGCTGCTCGACCTTGGCCTTGTACTTCTCGCTGGCCAGGCACTGCTTGAAGGGTTCGGGCGGGGCACCGACCAGTTGCGCCAGCGGCTCCACATCCTCTACGCCGGCTCCGTTCAGTTGGGATCGCTTGAACCATTCGCTCGTGAAGGCCCAAAACGCCTGGTTGCCGGCCAGCTCCGCGACACATTCGGCGGCCTGGGCGCCGAGCATGGCCCCGGGGCTGTGGAAGGCCAGCGGGTAATGCCACCACTCCCAATTGAGCTTGCCGCCGAACTGGTCGACCAGGGTTTTCGGCGTGTCGTGGAAGCGTTTGCAGTAGGGGCATTCGAGGTCGCTGAACTCGACGAAGGTGAACTGGGCATTGAGGCTGCCGTAGAGATGGCGGCCCTCGGGCACTTGAGCCGAGGCTGCCGCCCATTCGCTCAGCACGCTTTCGCGCTCCGCTTTCAGGGCGGCTTCTTCCTGCTGGGCAAGAACGTGTTGCACTGCTTCGGGCAGGCGCTCGGCCAGGGCTTCGTCGATCTGGGACTGCGCTCGGTAGTGAGCGATTTCGAGCGTGGCCGCCGCCACGAGGACAGTGAGCACGGCGGTCTTGGCATAGCAGCGTAGCTTGGGGGTGTTCAGAGTCACCATGGGAAGTTCTCACTCAGGCGGTCGAAAATGTTTTTTGAGGCGCTGGACGCTTGCTGTACCTGTTGTTGTGCTTGATCGAAAATGGTTTTTGAAGCGCTGGGCGCCTGCCGTGCCTGTTGTTGTGCTTGGATGCGCGTGGGCGGCAAGGGCTGTATGGGCTGTGCGGAAATGCGGACGGGCGGCATAGGCTGTATGGGGTGGGCAGGAACACGGACAGGGGGGCGTGCTTGGATGGCCACCGGCAAGTCCTTGGGCGTGCCGTTGACCAAGGTGACCCATTCGTCGTAGGACAGCCGCGATTGGCCCTGGCACAGCTTGTTGCGCACGCGGATGTAGTCGTTCACTTCCTCGCGGGCCGAGGCGTTCACCGCGTAGCCGGAAGCGGCGTAAGCCACGGGGGTGCCGGCGTGCTGGCAGTTGCTGGCATAGGTGGAGGACGGGACCGTGATCATGGCCAGGGGCGCTGTACTGGCGACCTGCAGCTCCGGGTGCAGGCGGCCCGCACGGGTATCGAGCTGGTCATGGGGGCTCACCGTGTGCTGGTAGGCGGGTTTGCGCAGGGCCGCTCCGCCACGGCCTTGGTGCCCCCAGCTGGTGTGGTAGTCGCGCAGATCGGGCTCGTATTCGCTGACGGCGAACTTCGGTCCGGTAGGAGGGGGTGGTGCCTCCGGCTTTTTGTCCTTGGAGCAGCCGGCGACGGCGAGCGCGCTGAGGGTCAGCGCCAGCAGAAAACTGGGATGTTTCATGGGGGTTCCTCATCGATGGAGTCGCCCCCATTGTGAAAAGCCAATCCGCTCCTGTGTGGCCATTTCGCGCCACTTTATGGCTTGAAATTGGGTTGCTCGAACAGACCGAAGGACGACCGCAAATTTGCGTGCGGCGGCTCGATTGCAATAGGCGGCGGACTGTTGCAGACTCCAGCCACGCCCTTGTGCGGCGCTAAATAGGCCTGCTGGAACTCCGGCAAGTGCCCTTCAAGCCTTGGTGGCTTAATCGGCTGAATAAAGCCGTCAAGAATTCCCCCCATTAAATTGGCAGACGTGTGTCTGCTGATTTAGTCGCGTAATTACTACGCGGACGGGTGGTGCCGTCTCATAAATCACCTTAAAAACGCTCTTAAAAAACCAACCCATCGGGGTCGCAGACTCCCGCTTGGGGAAAATGCCGCCCCGTATTATCCCGAAAGGAGAATCTTATGGCGCGCGGTATCAACAAAGTCATTCTGCTCGGCAATGTCGGCGGTGATCCGGAAACTCGCTCCATGCCCAACGGCAATGCGGTGACCAACATCACGATGGCAACTTCCGAAACCTGGAAAGACAAGCAAACTGGCCAGCAACAAGAGCGCACCGAATGGCACCGCGTAGTGTTCTTCGGCAAGCTTGCTGAAATCGCTGGAGAATATTTGAAGAAAGGCGCTCAGGTTTATATCGAGGGCAAACTGCAAACCCGCAAGTGGCAGGGGCAGGACGGTCAGGATCGTTATACCACCGAGATCGTGGTCGACATGAACGGCACCCTGCAATTGCTCGGCGGGCGCAGAGACGGAGGTGAGGGGCAATCCCCGCAGCCTCAGCTGCGTGAAAGCGGAAACCCGCGTAAATCCAAAAATCAAGGAGACAAGTCAACTCCGGCTCCTCAGCCGGCTTCCGATGACGACTACCCTTTTTAAATAAAGGGCGGACATGAACTCATGCCCGCTTCCTGATCTGTAAAACAAAACCAGCGCCGGAAATAATCCGGCACTATCCAAACCCTGAGGGGCGACTTGTCCCTTTGGGGGCCGTTCGCCCTGAGGGAATATTCTGAAAGGAGAACGGTTATGAGCGAAGAGCAAAAAAGGTTTCAAAATGCAGTGGCAATCATGGTCAAACTTGAAGACAAGTTCATTGAGCTGGTGAAGTCATCGAACACGGATGTCGCCTTCAAGAATGAGTTGCTATATGCCTCGCAGGCGATGATGAATAACGACTATCTCTGCAAGGTGGCGCTCAGCAACTCGCTGAGTCTGCGTAATGCGTTCAGCCAGGTCGCCGCGTGCGGTCTGACGTTGAATCCCGCCCGGGGTTTCGCGTACCTGGTGCCTCGCGAGGGGCAGGTCATCCTGGACGTGTCCTACCGGGGCATGATCAAGGCGGCCGTGAACGATGGCGCCATCAAGGACTGCATCGTCGAGCTGGTCTACGCGAACGACGAGTTCGTCTATCGCGGCAAGCGGCAAAGTCCAAGCCACACGTTCAACCCCTTCGACAAGAAGGCCGACCGTGGGGAGTTCGTCGGGGCCTTTGTCGAGGCCTTGCTGCCCGATGGGCGTGTCCATGTGGAGGCCGTCACCGCCGAGGAAATCTATGCGGCGCGCGAGGCTTCCGAGCTGTGGAAGCGGAAGAAGAAAGGCCCTTGGGTCGACTTCTTCGTCGCCATGGCGAAAAAGAGCGCCATCAAGATCGCCAGGAAATACTGGCCTCAGTCGGGACCCAAGCTGGATGAGCTGATCCAGTACCTCAACACCAACGGTGGCGAGGGGTTCGCTTCGCAAGACGTGCCGCTGGCGGTCGTCGAGCGGGTGATCGGGGCCAGCGATGAGGTCGAGCCGGTCGAGCCGCTGCCCACCTCCAACCAGGAGGAGGCTGCGAGCGAGCCGTCTCCCGCCGCTCAACCGGCGGAAGTCGATCCTGAACCTGAAAGGGCTGACCCGCCTGCTGCCGAACCTGCCGCCGATCCTGAGCCGCAGGCCGTCGAAGGCGAGGTGATGCCCGCGAAAGAACCGGAACCCAAGCCTGTCGGCCTGCCTGAAAAGCTGGTGAAGAAGGTGGCGGAACTGGTTCGCCGTGCCAGTGCCCAGGGTTGCTGGGCTGCAGCCAAGGAGTACGTCTCCACCTGGCCGGAAGAGGCACGGCAATACGCGCTTCAACAGCTCAAGGCCGGCGAATACCTGGCCGCGAGCGAAGGAGAGTGAACCCATGGCCGATCTGATCGCGACCCTCCTGTTGCTGTTGTTGCCGTAAGGCCTGCAGCCATTTGAAACCCACCCTGAGGGGGCATGTCCCTCTCCGGGGGTGTGCCTTTCTCGGGGACGAGAAAGGAATCACACCATGCGGACTTACCTGTTGAGCGTCACCGACATGAGCACCCGGCAGCGGGTTTCGTACCGGTGTCGGGCCACAACCTTCGCGGCAGCGATGAAGATGGCCGAGAAGGAGCATCCCGGCTTTTTTGCGGCACTGCGTTCTGCGTTCAAGGAGGGGCACAACCATGCGCCCATCGACACCTGAGCGTCTGAAGGCTTCGCTGCAGGACTGGCTGGAGATGAAGGAGACGGGCGAGGGCCTTGCCTGTTGTGCGGACGAGATGATCGAGCAGATCCAGGCGAAGTTGGCGGTATTGGAGCCACTGCTGGATGAGCTGGCCGCACAGGGTATGGGCTTCACGCTCAAGCATTGCCAGCACGATGCCTGGGGGATGATCTGCCCCGATGCATCGGAACCCGGACGCTACCGCTGGCAGGCGTTTCGACGTGACGGCTTCACCGGCCACAGCACGTTCGATTCCAGCGAGCAGTGCCTGGCCGACACGGTCGAGTGGCAGCGCGGCATGGCGGTCGTCGCAGTGATTCAGGCCTGCAATGCAGGACGGATGAGCTACGAGGATGCCTTGCGCGCGCGTGAAGCAATCGATGCCCGGTACGCGAGCGGCACTGCGCGCTGATACCGGCTGAGCGCTGGAATTCCAGCAAAAAACTCCCCGAGGGGCGAATCTGCCCCCAGGGGCTCGTTCGCCTCGACGGGATGACCGAAAAGGAGAACGAATATGCGATCCAGCATGGCTTGTGTGATCGAGGGCCAGTCGAGCGCGTTCGATGCGCTCAAGGCATTGGGACGACAGGCGGGCAACGACCTGCTGCTCAGCTGCACGCTGCCTGTGGACCGGCGAGTGATCGAGGCGTTGAGCCGTGCAGCGGCACGCCGGGTTCGTCTCGATGGGCAGCGGTATGTCTGTCTGTTCGACGAGGGGCCGTTTGCAGAAGGCTTCTACGAGAGCTCCGGCTTGAACAGAACCGAACTGCTCAACTGGTGCGGGCTTGAAGCGCGATGAACGTCGCGCTCTGAGACCGGCATGACGGCTGGCCTTCCAGCCAGAAAAAATTCCCCGAGGGGCGAACCTGCCCCTCTGGGGGACTCGTTCGCCTCGAGGGGACCGCTTGGGCTTTTGAGCCTGGGCGGTGCACTCGAAAAGGAGAACGAGATGGAAGCTTTTGACATCTGCCAAGAGGCCTACCTCCTGGCGCGGCATGAACAGGAGTCGATGTTGCTGGGCGCGTCGTACATGAAGCCTTCGGCCTTCCGCGAGAAGACCGAGACGCTGCGTGAGGCGACCGATGCGCAACTGTTCAACGCCTTGCAGATCCTCGGCGAACAGGCCGGTCGTGAGTTCCTGAGCCTTCAGGGGCCCATCGACCAGCGGCTCGCCGCGGTGCTCGACACGGCCAGCCGGACCCGCAAGAACAAGCTCGACGGGTTCGGGCTGGTCGGTGGCCTGCTGAAGAAGGGCAACCGCTTCGCCAGGGGGTTCTACAAGACCTCGGGGCTGGAGCCAAAGGTGCTCTCGGAGGATTTGAGACGGTGTTACCTGTACCGATCGGGTGGCCTCTGTCTCAGTCCAGAAGAAAAAGCTCGCCTGGGATTCGTCGAGCTGGAGGTGAACGATGAAGGTCGTTGATCTCGAGCAGCGGACCCCCGAGTGGCTGCAATGGCGTCAGGAAGGTGTCAGCGCAACCAGTTGCGCCGTCATCATGGGGCACAACCCCGCCAAGACGCCCCTCGAGCTCTGGAAGGAGCTGGTCGGACTGACGACCCCGCCCGACCTGTCGGTTGTTCCGCAGGTAAGGCGTGGCCAGAAGTTCGAGCCGCTGGCCCTGCAGATGTTCGAGGAGAAATACGGCCAGCTGGGCTTGCCGATCTGCGCCGAGTCGCAGGAGCACCCGTTCATTCGGGCCTCCTTCGATGGCCTGCTGGGTGAGGGTGCCCCCGTCGAGATCAAGAATCTCGCGGAGGACAATCATCTGCAGGTGCTGGCGCTGGGGGACAAGAGCCCGGCCTTCCAGCTCTATCGCTGGCAGGTCATGCACCAGCTGATCGTCTGCGGCGCGCGGCGCGGGTACCTGTGGTTCTGGTCGCCCAAGCACGAGCCGTGCTGCCTGGTGGTCGAGCGGGATGACCTGCTCATCCAGCGGATCATCGAGGCAGAAAAAATCTTCTGGAACACGGTGGAAACCGGGACGCCCCCGGCAGCCGATCCCCTGCGGGATGTGCTGCCGATGGAGCAGACCGACGAAGCCGCCTGGAAGGCGTTGGCGGAAAAGCGTCGCGAGCAGGAGGCCAGAGTGGTCGCCCTCAAGGCGCAGCTGAGCGCGCTGCAGAAGGAGGCCGGCGAGCTGGACACCCAACTCAAGCTCCTCGTGAGAGCGGCTGGGTTCCGCCGAGCCGATGCCTACGGCGTGAAGATCACCGTCTACGAGACGGCAGGCTCTGTCGACTGGAAGGCGATTGCCGAGGAGATGGCCCAAGGGAAGGAAATTCCGGCGGACCTGATCCAGAAACACCAGGGCGACAGTGGCTGCCGGACGCGCATGACGGTCGATCCCAGCTTTGACCCGAACCAGCCGGCACCGGTGCTTCGCATCCGCAAGCCGGCACAACCCGAACCGGAGGAGCAGCCGCCCTTTGCGGCCGGTTTCTGGTTCTGATGCACAATCCTTCAACCCGGCCTCGCGCCGGGTTTTTTTTGCGTGCGCCAGGCATGGCGCGTTGCGCTCAAAACCGGAGTGACGAAGGGCTGAACCTGCCATGAGTGGATAATGAGTGGATAGTCGGGTGTGATCTCTGCTGGAGCGTAAAGCAGAAACTCCGCGTAGCGGGGGTCGAGACCATCAAGGAAGTATGAGCCAGAAGCTCCGAGGGCCGGTCTGGGCGCAACTCGATGCGGCGCCAGGGCGCCTGGCCATCATCCAGCCGGATGTCCTGCTCGAGCACCTGTCCCGTTTCCACCCCGCCCGGTCGTGCCGGGGTACCTCTTGACTGCTCCCCTCCCTGAAGGAAGGGGATTCCCAATTCACCGAGAACAGGACACGGATACTTGACCCATGCCGCTTACGTTCTCTCCAAGGGCTAACACCGCCAGCCCGGCGGCTTTCACGTTGATCGCGGCGTTCACGTCGCGGTCATGCTCGGTTGCGCATTCCGGGCAGCTCCAGCGGCGAACATCCAGCGGCAGGCGCCCGAGGGTATGCCCGCAGCAGGCACAGCGTTTCGAGCTGGGATACCAGCGGCCCGTCGGGATCTGATCAGACTGACTGAGCAGTCCCGCTTTCAGCGCATTCGGGGCGGGGCAAGATTGCTCGAGCCTGCCGTGGAACCGCTGCCCTTTCTGCAGCGCCCGCGCAATGAAATCAAAACAGCGCTCGCCCAACGCACCCTAGAGGTGCTGCAGCCGGGCACCAGCCTGTATCTGGACAGTGGCAGCACGCTGCTGGAGCTGGCCCGACTGCTGGCTGCACAGTCCCGGCCCTTCAGCTTGGTCAGCGCCGCGCTGGATGCGCTGCAGGTGCTGAGCCAGAACCCGGCGCTCAGTCTCCATGGCCTGGGCGGGGAGTTCGATCCGCTGCAGCGCATGATGCTGGGAGCGGAAACCGAACGGCAGTTGGGACAGTTCCGGCTGCAACACGCCGTCATGGGGATCTGCGCCCTGAACGAGTATGGACTGAGCGCCCCGACGGCCGCCGAAGCCGCGCTGAAACGCCGGGCGATCATCCAGTCCGAGCATCTGATCGCAGTCGGCGGCAGCGACAAGTTCGATCAGCAGCAGTTGCACCAGGTCTGCGACCTGGCTCGGCTAGATCTACTGATCTGCGATGCATTGCCCGCAGGGCCGCTGCACCAGGCACTCACCGATCTCGAGATTCTGATTGTCATACTGGAGGCTTCCGTTGATTAAGACCGCGGTTATCGGCTACGGGCTCTCAGCCCGGACCTTCCATCTGCCCTTTATTCAAAACCAGACGGAACTGCAGCTAGTGGCCATCAGCAGCTCCCAGGAACAGCTGCATCAGGATCATCCGCAGCTGCAGCATTACCTGGATGGCAGCGAGCTGATCGCCAATAGCGATGCCGATCTGGTGGTCATCACCTCGCCGAACCACAGTCACTTTTCCTTGGCCCGGCAAGCCTTGCTGGCCGGCAAGGATGTGCTGGTGGAGAAGCCCTTTGTTGTTACCTCGCAGGAAGGCGAAGAGCTGATGGCCCTAGCCGCTCGGCAGCAGCGGGTTCTGGCGGTCTATCACAACCGCCGTTTCGATGGAGACTTCCTGACCCTGCAACCAGGGCAATCGCACGAAGCCAAGCATTCTCATTTGAGTCCCAGCAACTCGGCCCGATAGTCATCCGAGGTGCTGGCGATGAGCCGACGAGTCTTGAGGCTGCCTTTGCGCTGGCTCGGGTCCTGGCG
>Ga0209800_10001518_pt1 | contig 23778 bp, 20 predicted proteins | sample Higcelweek8metaG_FD_187174 | JGI IMG/M metagenome (GOLD analysis project Ga0209800, IMG submission 187174) | Freshwater pond sediment microbial communities from the University of Edinburgh, under environmental carbon perturbations - High... | ecosystem: Environmental > Aquatic > Freshwater >...
AAGCACCCAATCTCCACCAATCCTTTATCAATCTTTATTCCTTTTTTAATCAAATTTTCTGCCAATTCCAAGGCAATATCTCTCACTATCAAACTATGCCCCCACACCGCCTTTAATATTATTTCCTGATTTTCTCCCTGAGAATATTTTTGATGCAGTTTATATATTTCTTCTTGAGTCATATTCCTAATTTTATCATTCAATTAACCCATACCATGTTCTAATCCCTGCCCTGTCAAGGGAAGGGCTTGGGAAGGGTTTCGTGCTAAAATACTTCCATGGACAAAGCTTACAATCCCGCATCTGAAGCCCAAATTTATGACCAATGGTTAAAATCTGGCGCCTTCACTCCAAAAGTTCCCGAAAATCCCAAAGAAGCTCGCCTCAAACATGAACCTTTTACCATAATTCTTCCTCCCCCAAATGCCAACAATCCTCTTCATGCCGGACATGCTTTGTTTACTGTTGAAGATATTATGGTTCGTTATCATCGTATGCTTGGTGATCCTACTCTTTGGCTTCCTGGTACCGATCATGCTGGTATTGAAACCCAATTCGTTTTTGAAAAATATCTCCAAAAACAGGGAAAATCTCGTTTTGACTACGACCGTGAAACTCTTTTCAAAATGATTTTTGATTATGTCAACGAAAATCGTGACGTCGCCAAAAATCAGCTCAAACGACTCGGTTTTTCTCTCGACTGGACTCGGGAAAAATTCACCATGGATCATGATCACATCTCTCGTGTTTATGCCGTTTTCAATCGCATGGTCAACGAAGGCTTGGTTTATCGTGATGAAAAAATCGTCAATTATTGTACTTTTTGCGGCACCGCTTTTTCCAATCTCGAAGTTGAACACAAAAATGTCGACTCTCATCTTTGGTATATAAAATATGGCCCAATAACCGTTGCTACTACTCGCCCCGAAACCATGTTGGGTGACACCGCTGTTGCCGTCAATCCCAAAGACCCTCGATATAAAAATTTATCTGGTAAAAAACTCTTACTCCCACTAGTTAATAAAGAAATCCCCATTATATTCGAAGATTCTATCGATCCAAAATTTGGTACCGGTGCTGTCAAAGTCACCCCGTCTCATTCTCCCGAAGATTACGACATGGGTAAAAAATTTAATTTGGAATTTGTCCGCATTTTTGACTACGATGGTAAATCCAATCAAAATGTTCCTCAAAAATATCGTGGTTTTTATCCAAATCAAGTTCGTCAAATGGTCATTGATGATTTAACGGCACTTGGCCTAATGGAAAAAATTACTGACTATTCTCATGAGGTTGGTCATTGTTACAAATGTGGTCGCCCCATCGAACCGATTACTGCTCCTCAATGGTTTGTCAAAATTGCCCCACTTGCCACTCCTGCCAAAGAAGCTGTTAAAACTGATCAAGTCAAAATTTTCCCCACTCGTTTCAAAAAATCTTTCTTAACCTGGATGAAAGATATCAAAGATTGGCCAATTTCTCGCCAAATCGTTTGGGGTCATCGCGTTCCGGCTTGGTACAATCTTGACGAAACTTCAAATATAAATATTACTTTCATCAATTCTAAAAACGAAACTATTACTGGCTTGTGGAGTGACGTTATCAAAAACAGTTCTTATCCAGAAATCAAAACCGGTCTTCAATCATTAATCGCTCCAGTTGGTTCAAAATTTTATCTTTCCGAAAGTGAAGCTCTCAAAATTAGTCCAAATGTCCTTCAAGAAACCGACACTTTCGACACTTGGTTCTCTTCTGGTCAATGGCCCTATTCCACTTTAGGTTGGGATCCAGATGGTCACCATTCTCCTGATTTTGAATATTTTTACCCCACCACCGTTCTCGATACCATGTGGGATATTTTATTCTTCTGGGTGGCTCGTATGATCATGATGGGTATCTATACTACTGGTCAAATTCCTTTCAAAGTGGCTCACATGCATTCTCGGGTTACCGACAGTAAAGGTCAAAAAATGTCCAAAAGTAAGGGAAATGTTATTGATCCTCTTACTATGTCCGACCAATATGGTGCCGATGCTCTCCGTATGGCTTTAGTTATTGGTGTCGCGCCAGGCAGTGATATTTCACTTTCCGAAGATAAAATCCGCGCTCAACGCAATTTTGTTAACAAAATTTGGAATGCCTCCCGCTTTGTCGAAATGCTCATCGACAGATTAAATCCTCAAAAAGTTTCTTTAGATATTGACTATACAAAAATAAATAGTCAAGATAAAAAAATATTAGAAATATTAAATAAAATAATAGATTCAACTACTCGAGATATTAATAGTTACCATTTCGGACATGCTAGTGAAATTCTGTACCATTTTTTCTGGCATACTTTTTGTGATGTCTATATCGAACAAATAAAAGATAGGGGCGAAGAAACTATTCCAGTTTTACTCACCGTCTTAATCACTTCTCTCAAACTCCTTCATCCTTTCATCCCCTTTATTACCGAAACTGTTTACCAAGACCTCATTTCCAAGTACAATTTACCTAAGGAACTTTTAATTTCCTCCCTCTGGCCGAGAGAATTTAAATAGGGCTTTTAAAGCCTCCCTTTTTAAGGGAGGGTAGGGTGGGTTTAATCTATGAAATCTAAACTATCTATAATAATTATTTTGTCTATATTAATTGGTATTAACTTATATCTTTCTCAATCTTCCCCCGATAAATACACTCAAGCCAAAACTAATTTTTCCAGTTTAGTCGGCAGTACCAGCTATCTTGGCCGTCTCGATTTTTGGCATCTTTTAGTCCAAAATGGTGATTGGTCCAACGCCGCCACAATTGAAAATAAATTAAATCCAGAACAAGTCATCACTTATAAAGTTAATCATCAACCCCAAGAACTCCAAAAGAAAATTAACCAACTAAATATTAATGACCAAAAAACTGCCGATAATTATATCGAACTAGCCAAAGCCCAATCACTTTTAGGCGAAAATAATCAGGCTATTGAATCCATCAAAAAAGCCCATCAACTCGATCCTATTCGGCCCGATGTTGACAGGCTTTTCTACCTCGTCTCGCCGTAGCTTAAGCGGAGGCGGATTCAGCTTTAGCTTTTTCTGCAGCTTCCTTTTCCTCTTCAGTCTTTTGATTCATTGCTGGCACATCAACTGGAGTAGCTTCTTCAACTGGAGCCACTTCTTCTTCAGCTCGTGGTTCTTCAGTCTTAGCAATTAATTGTTCAGCATCAGTCAACACTGTCAAAATTGAGGTATCAATTTTTAAGTCAGCTACAGTAATGGTTGCTTCCAAATTATCCAAAACCGACAAATCAACTTCAATGTTTTCTGGTAAATCAGCTGGCAATGCTTCAATTTCAATTTCATCAGTTACTGTCATCAAAGTATTTCCATCTTTTACCGACTGTGATTCGCCTACAAATTCAAGCGGTACCATTGTCGAAATTTTTTCTTTCAAATTAACTTTGTAACAATCAATATGAATTAAATCACCGATAATTGGGTGATATTGTGGATTTCTAAAAAGGATTGGTAATTTTTCTTTTTCATCCAAAATTACTTCAACCAAAGTTGACTCTCCAATATCGCTAAATAATTTTTCTACTTCAGCTAAATTAAATTGAATCGATAAAGATTCAAAAGCTTTTCCGTAAACAGTAGCTGGCAACAAACCTTCTTTTCTAATTTTTTTAACTTTTCTTCCGACAACAGTTCTAGTGGTTGCCTTCACTTGGTGTTTTTCTTTGGTCATTTTTTTTGTTTGCCTAGTGTCCCTTCAGCTTTTGCTTACCTGACTTCGGCTCTAATAAACTATCGGTTATTATAACATTCTATTCCGACTTTTCCACCATCTTTAAATATTCACTTTTACTCATAATTTTTCGACTATCAGTTATCTTTTCTACAAACTCTATTCCCATCAAATGATCATATTCATGTTGAATCACTCTTGCCAACAATCCACTTACTTTTAATTTTATTTTCTTTCCTAAAATATCAGTTGCTATTATTTTCACTTTTTCACTTCGACTCACTGGTCCAAATAAATTTCCATTAGCCACACTACCACAACCTTCATAAATAATTACTTCTTTTTTCGATTTCCACACAATTTTGGGATTAATAAAAACTCTCAAATTATCCAAATTTTCCGGTTTTCTCGACGGAGTTGCTCTTATTTCTGTCACAAAAATTTTTAAATTAACCCCAATTTGTGGTGCCGCCATCCCTACCAAACCATAATGTCGCATCGAATCAATCAAATTGTCAATTGTCTTCAACACATTCTTTTCATCAATCTTTTTCACCGTCTCATTTTTCGCCCTTAATATCGGATTTCCAATTTGAATTACATTTTCTATTACCACTCCCAATTTTACCATTGTATTTTTTATTTTTTACCCTTGCCCTGTCAAGGGAAAGGGTAGGGATAGGGTTTGTCCTAAAATTGTGTTATCATCATCTCAATATGTCATTAATAAAACTTTCTCGTTTCTGGCGACTTCAACTAGCCCAATCGGGAGATGTTTTAGTGGCTTAAAACTATTTTTTCCAAAAAATATCCATATCCTCCCGATTTTTCCGGGAGGTTTTTGTTTCTAGGAATGTAGTTTAATTGGTAAAATTCCTGTTTCCAAAACTGGTGATGAGAGTTCAAGTCTCTCCGTTTCTGCAAAATCTCCTTTTTTACTTATCAATTAAATTACTCAAATGAAAAATCAAAACTTAAAAAATTATAATTTACCCGATGAATCAGGATATTTTGGTGAATTTGGTGGCCGTTTTGTTCCGCCTAGTTTAGAAAAACCATTATCTGAACTAACTTCTTCTTTAAAACACTATTTGTCTGATCCTCAATTCAAACAAGAACTTCAAAATCTTTACCAAAATTACGCCAATCGTCCTAGTCCTCTTTATTTTGCCTCTCGACTAACCAAATTATGTGGTGGGGCTAAAATTTATCTTAAACGAGAAGATCTTAATCATACCGGTGCTCACAAAATAAATAATGCCGTAGGACAGGCATTATTAGCCAAAAAAATGGGAAAAACCAAAATTATTGCCGAAACTGGTGCTGGTCAACACGGTGTTGCCGCCGCCACTGTCGCTGCTTATTTTGGTATGAAATGTGATGTCTATATGGGAGCTCGGGATATCGCCAATCAAAAACCAAATGTCTATCGAATGAAACTTCTTGGAGCTCAAGTTATTGAAGTTACCTCTGGTCAAAAAACTCTCAAAGATGCCGTCGATGCTGCCTTAGGTGCCTATGTTGCTCAACCAGAAAGCTATTATCTTTTGGGTTCTGCTGTCGGTCCACATCCATACCCATTTATGGTTCGTGAATTTCAAAAGATTATCGGACAAGAAGCCAAAAAACAAATCATAAAAATTGAAAAACGCCTTCCTGATTATGTTGTTGCCTGCGTTGGTGGCGGCTCTAACAGTATCGGTGTCTTTTATGAATTTATTCCCCATAAACAGGTTAAATTAATCGGTGTTGAACCGGCTGGTGCTGGTGCCAATACTAATCGTCATGGTTTATCTCTTCAAAAAGGTAAAGTTGGAACTATTCATGGTTTTAAATGTTTAGTTTTACAAGACAAATTAGGTAATATTGCCGAATCGTATTCGGCTGCTTCAGGTTTAGATTATCCTGGTGTTGGTCCAGAACTTTGTTATCTTAGTTCTATTAGTCGACTCCAAACTGAAGCTATTACCGACCAAGAAGCCGTTCAAGCGTTTAAAACTCTTAGTCAAACCGAAGGCATTATCCCTGCCCTAGAATCATCCCATGCAGTTGCTTATGCTATCAAGTTGGCAAAAAAATTAGACCAAAACAAAATTATTCTTGTCAATCTTTCTGGTCGTGGTGACAAAGATGTCGAAAACATCTTTGAAAATCTTATGCCCCAATTCAATGTTAAAATTTAACTATAAATAAACTTATGAACCAAACAAATCAAAAACCTCGCATTCTTACTGGTGATACCCCTAGTGGCAAACTTCATATCGGTCATTATGTCGGCACTCTCGAAAACAGAGTCAAACTTCAACACGATTACGACACTTTTATTTTATTGGCCAATGTTCACGCCTATGCCAATGATTACAAACAATCAGAAATTATTAATAAAAATGTTTATGATGTTTACCTCGATAATTTAGCTGCCGGTATCGATCCCGAAGTTTCCACTATTTATTTAGAATCAGGTATTCCCGAAACTCTCGAACTTTACGGTTATTTTCTTACCATGGTCAAACATGCCAGAGCTATTCGTAACCCTTCAGTCAAAGAAGAAATTAAGTATAAAAAATTAGACCCATCCATGGCTTTTCTTTGTTACCCCATTCTTCAAGCTGCTGATATCCTCGGTTTCAATGCTAATTTAGTTCCAGTGGGCGAAGATCAACTTCCAGTTATAGAACAAACCAGAGAAATTGCTCATGACTTCAACAAAGCTTTTGGTGAAACTTTTGTTATTCCTCAAGCCAAAATTGGCCGTGTTGCTAGATTAATTGGAACTGATGGCAAAAATAAAATGAGTAAAAGCGGTCATAATGCCATTTTGCTTTCTGACGACGAAGAAACATTAAAACAAAAAATCAAATCTTGCTATACCGATCCAAACAGAATTCACCCTACCGACCCAGGTCGTGTCGAAGGTAATCCAGTTTTTGAATACCACCAAGCTTTTAACCCCAACAAAGAAGAAGTCGCTGACTTAGAAAATCGTTATCGTTTAGGCCAAGTAGGGGACAAAGAAGTCAAAGACAAACTTTTTGTGGCTATGAATAATTTTCTAGTTCCAATTCGTGAAAAAAGAAAATTCTACGAAGATCGCCCAAAACTTGCCAAAGAAATTTTAATCGAAAGCACCAAAAAAGCTCGTAAAGTAGTCCAAGAAACCCTCTCTCGCGTCCGCGACCAAATTAAAATCAACTCACTAATTAGAGAATAATAAACAAAAAATCTAAAGCAACACCACTATTGCCAACAACAATATCAATATTACCCAACCCCAAACTGTCCCAACGCCACTTTTAACAAATTTATTGATTTGCAACCAGAATTGTCCTTTTGTTTCTTTAAATATTCCTTTTACATCTTCCACATTCTTATTCTACATTAATATACTAACCGCGTGTGGGTAGGCATGGATTCGAACCATGGACCCCCGACTTATAAGATCGGTGCTCTAACCAACTGAGCTACATACCCTTAAATTTTTAGAACTGCTCCCTTTCATCAAGGGGAGCTGTCTCGAGCTTATCGAGAGACTGAGGGGTTTGTAGCAGGAGCGGGATTCGAACCCACGACCTATCGCTTATGAAACGATCGCTCTAACCAACTGAGCTACCCTGCCATATTTGTACCAGGAATTATACCAAATATCCCCCAATATTCTTCAAATAAATCTTAATTAATGTTTTACCCTCCTTTCATCAAGGGAGGGTGACGAACGGAGTGAGTCGGGTGGGTTTTGTTTTAAGCCGCCTTGTCCGTCCGTAATATTAACTTCTCCCTTTGTTAAGGGGAGATACCGGTTTATCCGGAGAGAGGATTTAAATTCAAGGGAGGGTAGGGTAGATTTCGACAAAAAACAAAAAAGCCGTCAAGTTAATGACGACCTCTTTGTTTGTTGCGGGGCCTAGAGTTGAACCAGGTCTGTGAGATTATGAGCCTCACGTGCAGCCGTACACTACCCCGCATGTACAGTCATCCGTAGCTTTAGCGTAGGAGACTTGTCTGATATTCTAACACGATGATTCTAATCAGTAAACAACTTTATCCATTTTTCTGGATTAGTCTCTGGGTTAGTCTCATGAACCTCACGAATTATTTCTGTTTTTGTATTTTCCGGCGTAATATCCAACCAATAATCATTATCTGTTCCCAAACCTAGTAGTTCTTTTCTTTGAGAATCCACAAAGGCGCTGCTAGTCGCATATTCAATTTTTTTAACCAAATTATTTTTCAAAATATTCATTTGTTCCAGTTTTAATTTCAACTCATCATTTTTCAAATTAGCCGATTCTAGGGTATTAAATTGATTTTTTATATTAAAAAAACTTGAAACAATCACTATCCCAATTATTATTCTCAATATATTTTTTTTCATTTCATTAAAACTTGTCTTCTAACCTAGTTTGTGTTATTATAAGCCGCATGATTGACTTATCACTAGAAAACTCGTTGAATGTATTTGCCAACGCGCTTACCCAAAAGGGTAAGTCAACTAATACTATTGTAGCCTACAAAGGTGATATCAACCAACTCATTAGTTATCTCAAAAAACAAAGTATCGAGACAACTGATTTAGTAACTCCCGAACATATTGATGGCTTTAAACAAGATCTCACCAACAACGAATACACCGCCAAATCTATCTCTCGTAAACTTAATTCTATTAAAAACTTCTTTTCATTTTTAAAAAATGAAAATCTAATTAATTTTGATCCTTCTACCGAAGTCAAACATCCAAAATACGAAAATGACCTTCCTAAAATTTTAAAACCTGTTGAATATCGTTCCCTTCGTGACGCTTGTCGTAATGACACTCGCGCTACCGCCATTGTTGAACTTATGCTTCAAGCCGGGCTTCGTATCAAAGAAATCGAAAATCTAAAACTTGAACACGTCAAAGACAACGACATTATCGTTGAAAGTTACGAAAGCCATCCAGTTCGCAACGTTCCTTTAAACAATTCTGCCAAACAAGCACTTCAAAAATATCTCAATGATGGTCGCTATCCTAGCCGAGCCAAAAATGTTTTCGTTACCAAAACCGGCAAAACTTTATTAGCCAGAAATATTCGTAGTCTTTTAAATCGCTATTTCAATAAATCGGATATCAAAGATGTCAAAGTCAACGACCTTCGCAACACTTTCATCGTTTTCCAACTCAAATCAGGTGTCCCTATCGACGTTGTTTCTCAAGTCGTCGGCCACAAACGTATTTCCACTACTGAAAAATATCTAGAACTCATCGACAACAAAGACGAAGCCCGCGGCATCAAACTCAAAGAACTCTAAAAATAATTTTAAATTATCAATAACCCCACCTCGGGGTTATTTTTTTATAGTTTTTCTTCCCCTCTGGTCAAAGAGGGGAAAGTTGGCTTTGCCAACAAGAGGAGATTGAATATAAAAGTTGCCCTTTTTAAGGGAAATGCCCCGTAGGGACAAAGGGTTTTGTTTTTCTGACAAGCTGATTAGCTGAAAAACTGACAGGCTTAAAGCCTTGCTCTCTGTGCAATCTCTGCCTCTACCAACGCTCGTGGTCGGCCATATTTCAATGCTGACAATCGCTTTATCATTTCGGCTAATTTTGGATTTCCTGGTTTTTTCTTTTCAGCAGCAGCAACTTTAATTGAAAACGGATCTCTTGGGACTCCATTTACCATTGTTTTTAAATAGATTTCTCCAGTTCCTAAATTCAACAAATCATGTTCCCCAAATTCTGGTTGAAATTGTTTAGTCAAAAATCCTGCATCAGAAATACCCAATCTAAAACTAGCAATCGTACCAACGTTTCCAAACACGGCATTTTTCACCTCATCATCCATTTGTGAAATAAATTGATTGGCCACTGTCAAATTTAAATGATATTTTCTCGCTTCCGACAAAATCACCGCAAAATCTTGAGTGGCAAAGTTTTGGAATTCGTCCACATATAGGTAAAAATCACGTCGTTTTTCTTCTGGAATATCTTGTCGGCTCATAGCCGCAATCAAAATTTTTGGAATCAACACTAACCCCAAGAAAGCTGAATTTTCTTCACCAATTGTACCTTTGGCTAAATTAATGATCAAAATTTTTCCCTCATCCATGGCAGTTCTAAAATTAAACGATGAGGTACTCTGTCCAATAATATTTCTCATCATGGTATTGGTAATAAATCGGCCAAATTTTGACACGATATAATCCAAAACTTCTGATTTATGAAAGTCTGATGTTTGAGCAATTTGATCCGTCCAATAACGTTTAACCATTGGATCTTTCAATTTTGGTAATAATTCTTGAACATAACTTTGATCCGTTAAACAGCGCACAATTTCAATAAACGTTGCCCCTGGTTCTGTCATTACCGTCAACATAATATTGCGAATTGCATGTTCAAATCGGGGACCGACGATACCAGTTTTGTACGGATCGTACAATTTATACATCAAATTGATAATTGACGATGTTACAAAATCTTTTTGATCTTCTCTTTCACATTCCATCACATTAAATCCCATCGGTCTGTCCACTTGTGATGGATCAAAATAAATTACATCGTCGACTCTTTCTGGTGGAATACGTTCCAAAATACTTTCAAATGTATCATGTGGGTCGATAAAACAAACTCCTTTCCCAGCTTTAATATCCTGCAGTGCCATATCTGCCAATAACCAAGATTTACCCACACCGGTTTGCCCCACAATATAAAAATGTCTTTGTCTGTCTGACAGCGTCATACAAAACTTTTTGTTTACCCCTCGGTATAAATTATCTCCAATATAAAGACCTTCTTGTGGAGAATCAATCGGTGCTGGGGCTTTTTTAGCTTTTAACCAAAAAATATTTGGTGTTTCTATGGCTTTATTTGGTAAATGAAAAATTGAGGACACTTCATCTGTTGATAAAATTGTTTTATTTTTAAACCACAAAACCACTGGATATTTATAAATAAAATCCTCCATAAACATCGGTTTAAAATATATTTTTTTACTGCTAAGTTTATTCCATGGTGATTCAAATTGCCCAAAACATGCCTTGATATTATCAATATTCATTTTTGCAATTTCTTTAGTTGGAGCCACCGCTACTATTCTAATTGCCGTTTCAAATCCGTTTTTGCTACATTTTTGATCAACTGCTTCTAATTGTTTAGCATCTACTTTATAAGAAGCTTTTTCAGGATTTGATTCACTTTTTTTTGTGGCGCTAATAAAACTTTTACCTACTTTTGCCCATTTTCCATCAGTTGGCGACACCACCAACTGTATTGCTACTGTCTCTCCTTTACTTAATTTAGATAGTGCTGAGGTCACTGCTGCCAACGGGTCAGTTGGTATTTCTTTATATGTTTTTAGTGGATAATGAGGTAATTTTTTAAGTGCCAACCATACATATTCAGTTACTCCATTTTCAGTATAAATATTTGGTTCCTCTACCAGTTGAATATCTGCTCCAGCGTAAACACTATAAACTTGTTTTTCTATCAAATCTCGATACTTTTCCGGCACTGAAATATAAAATTTTATATCTTCATTCGTTCCTATAATTTCTAATGAAGCACTTGGCTGGCTAATAAATGGTTGCATGAATTTTGGTTTAGCCGTTTTATACATACTTCCAAATGAATTAATTATTTGTTCTGTAGCATCAATCTTTATCTCATTCTCTTCAGGAACGGCTACTAATAAAGTAATTTGTTTCAAAGAGTTTTCTTCCCTATCTTTCCATTTTATCCAAAGTACCAACCCCCATCCAATCAAAAATATTAAACCCACCCCAACCACTGTCATTAATAATATATCCACAAAACTAATTAAATATCCAATTAATATAGACTCGTTCATTACTATTTAAATTTTACATTACCTTGGTTTTTTTTGATAATCCTCAAAACAAATTCCGACAACCATCTCCAAGCACTACTTACTGGTTTAGAAAAACCATTAGTAAAAGTTGTTTTGTCGGTTGGTAATGTAATTTTTGTTGGAGTAGAGCTAATTGGTGTCAAAACAGAGTCGTCATTAGTTTGATTCCCTTGGTTATTATTTTGTCTTAATATTGGATCTTCTTCCAATTTTTCCATCCAAGTCTTTACTTCTCTCGATACCGGGGCTTCCTGTTTCAAATCCACAATATCCGGAGTCGTTTTTCTAACTTCTACCGATGGTTGTGGAATTTCAGAGGTATTAACTATCTCTTTTATCTCTGGCATACATACAGTATAGGTTAGATTGTATAATTAACCAATGGTGGAAAACCAAACTACAATAAATCAGGTCCGCAAAATCGACAACAGCCGTCATTGGTTGCCGTTTTTTACCACCATTCTTTTAATCTTCTTGATTTTTCTTTCCATTTGGTTTTTTCGTGGTGGCAGTTTCCGTCTTTATGCTAGTATCTTTTTTCTAATTTATTCAGTCACTCGTCAAGTTTGGATTTCAGTTATCCTCATGGGTATTTTGCAAAATATTATTTTTCTTCCTTTGCGTATTATTGGTAGTCGTTTCAATAAATCTATTAAAGAATTTGAAGACGAACTTGAAAACAATCAAAGTTCAGAAGATCAATACTTTTTAATTTCTGACAAAAATAAAATTGCTTCATCTTTGCAAAAAGGCAGTCTTCCTATCGTTTTTTATATTTTCAATTTCTTTGTTAACGCTATCGCTTTCTTTTCTGCTGGACGTATTTTTTTAATTGATTTTTACAGTGACCCACTTAAACTCCAAAAAATGAATTTACTTTATGACTTTGTTCCTTACCCAAAATATCCACTTCAAGGTATCAACCTTAATGTCCCACTTTTTAAAATTACTCAAACTTTTGCTGTTTCTTGGAATACTATTTTTTGGGTAGTTTTAGCTTTTATTGTTCTTACCTCCGGGCTTCGTTTACTTTGGCGTCTGACTCGGTTTATCTTCAAAAGAAGCCAAAAAATTCTTCAAGCCAGAATCCAGTACAATCGGCTTTTATTAAAAATTGGTGGTTTTAGTGGCGTTGGCGCTATTGTTCTAATTTTAATTCTTCGTCATATCCCTTCTGCCATTGAATGGTTTGTTTTTGTTGCCAATCTTAGTCATCAAAATACTCCGATGAATTTTGTTACCGCCATTGGTACTTTTATTGTTACTATCCATGCCGGCTATAAAAATAATTCCGATGTTGCCAAAGAAGCTTTATCCCAAAAGATTCCTAAAAATATTATTGACAAAGTTTTCCGCGAAAAAATGCGTCAAAGTCTAAAAAATGCCATTGTCTTAGGTCTCGGCGCTTTCTTTGTTACCAACAACATCCCCTCAGCCTTTGAACTTTCAGTCACTACTTTCGAAGTTATGTACATGATTTACCCTTACACTTTTGGTCTCGCTCTCAAAAAAATGGGAGTCGTCGAAGAAATTACTAAAGATGATTAATTTATGGAAAATCAAAATTTTATTGAAACTTTAACCAACTATCGCAATCTAATCTGGCCTTTTATTCAAAAGAACCTCAATCAAATCAAAGATTTTCCTAACTTTTGTCAGTTAGACAAAAAATATCAAGAGTTGATCGATTTTCATTTTAAACTGGTCACCGATTATCCCGCCAGACTTGGTAAATATCTACGTCCATCACTCGTCATGCTTACCGCTCAGGCCATGGGGATAAATCCTGATTTAATTATTCCCACTGCTGCCGCTATGCAACTTTCCGAAGATTGGATTTTAGGTCACGATGATATCGAAGATCAATCCGAACAGCGTCGTGGTCAACCAGCTATTCAAAAACTTTATGGTGACCACTTAGCCATCAATGCAGGGGATGCTTTACATAATCTTACTTGGTCTATTCTTTCACAAAATTATTCTATCTTGGATAAAAAAATAGTTCAAAAAATCAACCAAGAATTCTTCACCATGATCAACCGCACTATTCTCGGTCAAACCATTGAAATAAAATGGACCGAAGAAAATCGATACGATCTAACCGAAGAAGATATTTTATTAATTTTAGAAAGTAAAACTGGTTACTACACTATTGCTGGCCCTATGCGTTTAGGAGCTATTCTTGCCGGTGCTACCGATAATCAATTAAATTCAATCTACAAATTTGGAGTTATCTTAGGTCGTTCTTTTCAAATTATTGATGATTTACTTGATTTAACTTCTGATTTTGCCGGTCAAAAAACCCAAATTGGTAATGATATTTATGAAGGCAAACGGACTATTATGTTAATTCATTTACTGAACAATATTAGTACTCAAAATAAACAAAAACTACACGATATACTAGATAAAACCAGGGAACAAAAAACTCCATCAGAAGTCCTTTGGGTCATCAATCAAATGAAAGAAGTTGGTAGTTTAGACTATGGTAAAAAACTTGCCGACAAATTTTCTTCCCAAGCCCAAAATATTTTCGACACCGAATTAACCTTTTTATCACTCGAGCCTTTCCGCTCCCAACTAAATTCCTGCATCGACTTTATCACCACCAGAAATCATTAAAAAATTTCCCCCTCTTGTGAAAGAGGGGGCTGGGGGAGATTGAAAATAATGAATTATCATATTCGTCTTGCCAAACCATCAGATCAAAAACAATACACTGATCTTTTTCAGCAAACATATGAATCAGCTTATGTTAACCCTAAAATTGGTCTAACCAAGGAATGTTTTTCTCAGCAAGTTTTTAATACCGACAACACTCAAACATATTTAAAATCAAAACTAATCACTTCTCCCACCCAAAAAACTTGGTTAGTTTTTGATAATAAACAATTAATTGCCTCTGCCACTTGTAAAATTATTGACGAAAATCAAGCCGAATTTTCCGGATATTATGTACTTCCATCTTTTCAACATCAAGGTATTGGCAAAACGCTTTATCAAAAAGTTCTAAAATTTTCTGGTAATCGTGACTTATTGTTGGGTATTTACACTCACAACACTAAATCTCTTAAAATTTATAAAAAATGGGGCTGGCAAATCGATATCAATCGCGGCGAAAATGGTTATATTACCGGTCATTGGAATGAATGGCCCGATGGCGTCACCGCCAAAAGTGTTTATCTAATTCTTAAAAGAAATAATCTATCTCCATTAATTTCTCCAAAGGACGAACATCAAATTATGGATTTAATGAACCCCATCAAATATGGTTGGATAGATAAATTTAGAGTTAAACACCATCAAGTCGACCAAAATTTTTCTGATAATTATCGACTTCAAAACCCAGAACAAGTTTTAAAAAGTAAACTTGGAATTTGTTGGGATCAAGTCGAACTAGAACGATTTTTGTTTAACCAAATTAATTTTAAAATAAAAACTTTCTTTATCGTCCATTATGATAATGACAAATATCCCACTCATACATTCTTAGTATTTCAAAAAAACAAAAGTTATTTTTGGTTTGAACATAGTTGGGCAAAACATCAAGGAATACACAAATTTAACAACCTTAAAGAATTATTATCCGATGTCAAAGCCAAATTTATTTCTGATGAATTGCACCATAATTTTGAAACCAAAAATTTATGCATTTATGAATATCTCGCTCCCAAATTCGGCATCTCTCCAGTCGAATTCTTCCATCATTGTGAACACGGAAAACCCATAAAAATCTGATTTATTTCAAAGTGATGTGCAATTGGCAGTCGAGGGCGGCGGCGACTTTTTTTAAGAAGAGGAGTGAAGGGTTGTAAGTGCCGGATTCTAAACGAGAAAGAGCTGACTGTTTGGTTCCCATCTTAATAGCTAAATCTTTTTGAGAAATTTTTTTAGCAATTCTTTTTTTGATTAAAGCGTCGATAATTTCATATTCTGGACCAAGACGATCGTATCCAGCCTTAATTTCTGGATCCTTCATGGACTTGTCAAAAAAATCTTTGAATGAAGTTGGATTAAATTTATTATTCATAATTATTTATAACATATGTGTTATATTATGGCAAGCAGGAAATTCTCTTTAGAGCTAAATTAATTTCTCTTGATGGAGTTTTTTGAGTTTTTTTAATAAAGCCATGCAAAATCACAATTTGATTTTTATAAAAACAATAAAACAAACGAATTTCTTGCTGACCTCTAGTTCGAAGCTCAAATAAATTGCGTGATACTGGTTTAGAATACGGCATGGTTAATTGGGTACCATAAGTTTCTAACAGTTTAAGGTGGCGAAGTACTTTTGAATAAGTCGATTTATCTAGGCTTTGAATAAATTTATCAATATCAGAATTAAAGAAAATAATTTCCATAAATAATTATTGTTTTAAATCCCCCTCTTGTCAAAGAGGGGGGAAGGGGGAGATTGAAATAAGGTATAATACCCTCAGTGGATACCCAAGTTGACGAAATCAAACAAAAGCTCAACATTGTCGATGTTATCAACCGTTTTACCCCCCTCAAAAAACGTGGTCGAAATCACATTGCTTGTTGTCCTTTTCATGGCGAAAAAACCCCCTCATTTACTGTATCTGAAGAACTCCAGATGTTTAAGTGTTTTGGTTGTGGCAAGTCTGGTGATATTTTCACTTTTTTACAAGAATACGAACGTATCACTTTCCCCGAAGCCTTAACCGAATTAGCTGCTATGGCCGGCATTGTCCTCAAAAAAAGTGAGTTTGACAATAAACAAGATTCTCGAAAAAAAGTTTTAGTGGACTTAAATGCTCAAGTTGAGAAATTTTATCAATACATGCTTATTTCCCATCCATTGGGTAAAAATGCTCTTGATTATGTTCTCAACCGAGGCATTACTCTCGACACTATCAAACAATTTGGTATCGGCTACTCGCCTGAAAATCCCCAAATCGCGGTCAATTTTTTAACCAAAAAAGGTTACCAAATTGCCGACATTATTGCCTCCGGCACTTTTGGCCAAAGCCAATACAATTCCCGAATTTATGATCGTTTCCAAGGCCGCCTTACTTTTCCACTTTCTGATTATCGCGGCCGCATCTTAGGTTTTTCCGGCCGTATGTTACCCACCACCAAAAACCAAGATTCTGGCAAATATTTAAACTCTCCCGAAACCGAAATTTATCACAAAAGTTTTAATCTTTTTGGTCTTCATTTGGCCAAAGATTTTATTCGTCAGCAAAACGCCGTTATTGTTACCGAAGGGGAGTTTGATATGATTTCTCCTTTTCAAGCCGGCATCAAAAATATTGTCGCCATCAAAGGTACTGCCTTTACCGCAGAACAACTCCAACTTTTACGTCGTTACACCGACACTCTTATTCTCGGTCTTGATTCCGATTTTGCCGGTTCCAATGCTGCTCGTAAAAGTATTGAACTTGCCGATTCTATGGAATTTGATATTAAAGTGTTAATTTTAGGCGATAAATACAAAGACCCCGACGAAGCCGTCCGTGGTGATTTAGAATTTTTCAAAACTCAACTCGAGTCTGCCGTTTCCATCTGGGATTTTATCATTCAATCTCAAATAAAAATAAATAACCCCGACACCATCAAAGGAAAAAAAGAAATTTTAAATGTCGTTTTACCTTTTTTAACCAAAATTAAAAATTCTGTCATTCGCTCTGATTACCTCAAAAAACTTGCCAATGAAATCGGCTCAGATTATGAAGCTTTACTAGAAGAAGCAAAAAGAATTCCCGTCACCCCTTCAACTCCTCCAAAAAATATTACCGGCCTCAATATCAATGCCGCCATGCCCAAACCAGTTGATCCCTCTGAATTTTCCAAAACCGAAAAATTTGAAGAGCTTTTATTAACTCTGGTTATTGGTTCCAAAAATCCTATCAAAGTTGCCCAAAAAGTTGCCGCTCAATTATCTCGTTTTCAAGACCATCGATTTCTTACTATTGGTGAAAATTTACTAAAAAGTAAAGATTTCGATCCAAAAACTTTTGAAACTCTTCTTCCCGCCGAAATTCTGCCAGTTTTCCAATCAATTTACATGGAAACTACAGTCAATACAACAGAATCTCACGATCGACTTCTCGAGATAAAAAAAGCCGTTGCTATTTTAGATAATTTCTATTTAAAAGACCGTCTTAACTTTTTAAGTACCAAGATTGCCCAATTAGAGGACAAAGATGATCAAACTGAACTAGAATCTATCGAAAAGGAGTATAATAAACTGCTTTCCGAGTTATCCAAGGTCCAAATTAAAAAAAGCTAGATTTATTCGTTAAATTCGTATACAATACAGGCTATGCCTTCTACCCTCAATCTTTCTAAAATCAAACAGACTTTATTGGCTCAGGCCAAGAAGCTCCATTACCTTACTAACGATGAATTTTTAGCCCAAATCCCCGAACCGGAAAAACACATCGATGAAGTTGATAATCTTTTTGATTATCTCTTTGAAAGGGGAGTTGATGTCTTTGATAAAGTCGAATCCAAAGAAGTCATTGAAAAAGAAAACAGTAAAACTAATTCTTCCGATCTTCTCAACCTTTTAAGTCAAAAAGGTAACGTTGATTCAGTTAGAATGTACCTCAAGGAAATTGGTAAAATCGATCTTCTTACTTTTGATCAAGAAGTTTCCTTAGCTCAAGATATTGAAAAAGGTTCTCAAGTTTCTCGAGAAGGTTTAATCAACGCCAATTTACGTCTCGTTGTTTCTATTGCCAAAAAATATATCGGCCGTGGTCTCACTTTTCTCGATTTAGTCCAAGAAGGTAATCAAGGTCTTATGCGCGCTGTCGAAAAATTCGATTGGCACCGTGGATTCAAATTTTCTACTTATGCTACTTGGTGGATTCGTCAAGCTATTACCCGGGCTATTGCTGATCAAGCCAAAACCATTCGTATTCCAGTTCACATGGTCGAAACCATCAACAAAGTTTACAAGGCTACCAGAGCCCTAACTCAAAGATTTGGCAAAGAACCAACAGTCGAACAAATTGCCGAGGAAGTGGGTATTTCTATTGATAAAGTTGAAGAAATTTATCGTATTTCTCAAGATACTACCTCGCTTTCTACTCCAGTTGGCGACGATGAAGATTCATTTTTGGGCGATTTTATCGAAGACACCACTCAATTATCACCGTATGAAGAAACCAGCAAAGAATTACTCCGTGAATCTATCGAAGAAGTTTTAAGCTCTCTTGATGAACGCGAAACCAAAGTCCTATCCCTCCGTTTCGGCCTAATGGGTGAAACTCCAAAAACTCTCGAAGAAGTCGGCAAAATTTTCAATGTTACTCGTGAACGTATTCGTCAAATCGAAGCCAAAGCATTGCGCAAATTAAGACACCCCAGTCGTCGTAAGAAACTCCAAGACTATCTCGAATAAGTTTTTATTTTCCCCGTCTGGTCAAAGAAGGGGTAGGGGAAGATTGAGTCTCTAAAATTCCAACTCCGCCTTGTAATCAAACTCTATTATCTCAGCATTTTTAATTTTTACCTCTGGGTACCTCGAATTTTGATTATTAAGTTTATTAACCATGGCCATTATTGGTCCTCCATGGCTAACTATCAACACTGTTTTTTCGTCACCCTCAAGTTTTAAATCTTCCAAAAATAAATTCACTCTTTTTTCCAATTTACTCTGACTTTCCACTCCCATTTCTTCATTCACTTTATTGTCTTCATATATTTCATCCCAATTAATCAAATGTGCTTCCACCCCAGCATATTCTCCAAAATCTCTTTCCTGAATCAAACTTGACATAAAAATTTCCCCATCGATAGGGCATTCCGACAAAATTTCTTCCAAAGTTTCTTTACATCTTTGCAAAGGTGAACAAAACACCATGTCAATTTTTTGTTTTTCTTTCAATTGTCGCCCCGCCTCTTTAGCCTGAGCCCTGCCTTTTTCATTCAGGCAATTATCTGTTAACCCCTGAATAATTTTTTTATCGTTTTCATCCGTCTCTCCATGTCGGACAATTATTAGTTTCATGGGCATTATTATACTATATTTATCTTTGTCCTAAAATTAGAAAATTTTTATTAACTTTTAAGTTTATAAAAGGTGTTTTATCTTCGTAACTTCGATGATATAATCAATCTCAGTCCACTCGCACTTTTAAAATTATAGTTTTCAGTTTTTGAAAATTGGATTTTGAAAATTGAAAATTAAATAATCCCCTATAGCTCAATGGTAGAGCGCCCGCCTGTTAGCTAAATAGCAGCTTTCTCGAGTAATCGAGTTTGAAAAATTGGGAGAATTGCGTGAAACCTAACCCTAAGAGAAATCAAAGGAATGGCAACCCGCAGCCGTGCCTTGTTAAAGTAAAGAAGGTTTACCCTTCCGAAGCTTTAGCGTAGGAGGGTTCAGAGACTAGGTGAGTACACCTTAAAGCACCCGAGTTCCGATAACATCGGAATATGATATAGTCCAAGCCTGATTGAAAATTCAGGGTCACTTGTAAGCGGTAGGTTCGAGGTCCGAATCCTTGTGGGGGAGCAAATCAAAAATGCCCTATTTTAGGGCATTTTTAATATTAACCGCAGACAACAAAAGTTAGAAAGGGAATTCTATTTACCTTATTAAAGGTGAAATATTAAATTTATGAAAAAAAGAATTTTTGGTAAAACAAACATTGAGGTGTCAGAAGTTGGCTTAGGTACCTGGCAGCTTGGTGGTTCGTGGGGAGAAGTTACTGAATCAACCGCTTTTGATATTTTACAAACAGCAGCCGACAATGGAGTAACTTTTTTTGATACCGCCGATGTTTATGGTGATGGCAAAAGTGAACGTTTAATCGGTCAATTTATGAAAAAAAATCCAGAACATTTTTTTATTGCTACCAAAATTGGTAGACGGAGTGACCCCGGTTGGCCAGAAAATTTTAGCCTTAAAACCATGAAAGCGCATATTCAAGACTCGTTACAACGTTTACAGTTAGATAGTCTCAACTTAGTCCAACTACACTGTATTCCAACCGATGAACTTCGACAAGGAGAAGTATTTGAAAATTTAAGGATATTAAAAAAAGAAGGATTAATTCAAAATTTTGGTGTAAGTGTCGAAACTATGGAAGAAGCTGAAATCTGTTTGCAACAAGATGACCTCGCCTCACTTCAAATTATATTTAACATTTTTCGTCAAAAACCTATAAAAACAATTTTTACCCAAGCCGCCGACAAACACGTGGCAATTATCGTCAGATTACCACTTGCCAGTGGTTTACTTTCGGGAAAAATGACGCTATCGACTCAATTCAATCCTGATGATCATCGCTCTTTTAATCGTGATGGCCAGTCATTTAATGTTGGTGAAACTTTTGCTGGATTACCTTTTGAAAAAGGTGTTGAGTTATCCAATGAATTAAAAACTTTTGTTCCAACAGATATGACCATGGCTCAAATGTCTTTACGGTGGATTCTCGATTTTCCGGCTGTCACTACTGTCATTCCCGGAGCAAGTAAAATTTCTCAAGTTGAGCCAAACGTATTGGCTAGTAAATTACCTCCATTATCGACTGATTTGCACAAAAAACTAGAAGATTTCTATCAACAAAAAGTCGCCGACTTTATTCGGGGTGGGTATTAAAAATCAAGAATCAAGAATCAAGAATCAAGAATCAAGAATCAAGAAAAATTGGCTAAATAGGGAAGAATTAAATTATTTATTTTCTATTTAGTGTTAAAATCATAAAAACAGGGAATAAATAAAAAGTTTGAATACAAAAATAGTTCTATAAATAAATTACCAAATTATTTTATAACCGTAATTATTAGATTCTTTTTATAAATTGACGAACTAACTAAAAAGTCAAAATATTTTTATTCTCTTTCAGAAGAAATTCCAGGAATTTTAGCCATAATATTTTTCTTTGCAAAAAATGAGAGTACGATACCTTTAAAATAAAGGTAAAGGATAAAAACAAAATATATTTCGGTAAACACCTAAAAATATTTGTAAAAAAGGTTACAATAAGTTATCTTTGCCCAACAAGATTATTAATATGAAAACATGTATTTAAAATCAATTAAAATTAAGAATTTTAGAAAGATTAAAAATGCAAAGTGCTCTTTTAATCCTGGGCTAAACTTGATTATTGGGCCGAACGATTCCGGTAAAACAGCAGTTATAGATGCGATCCGTATTGTTTTAAAACAAATTGTTGACGATTACTTTAGAATTAGTGATGAAGATTTTAATGATGTAGATCAACAAATAGAAATTGAGTTGCTCTTTTCTTTCAAGTACAGTAAAAATTGGATTAGTGACTCAGCTTATTTTGCAGAATATTTACATTTCACTCCAAAAAACAAGCCTCGATTAAAAATTTGGTATAGTGTAAAAAGTGGTGAGAGTAATATAAGATTTCCAAGTTTTAAAATTGGGCCGACAAAAGATGTTGCTGTAGAAATTGATGCTAAGTGTAAAGATAATTTTAGAGTTGTTTATCTTCGGCCACTTCGTGATGCAGAAAATGAATTAAAAGCTAAACAAGGATCAAGAATTTCTAAAATTTTAAGTAAATATCCAGATGTTGTTAGCAACAAACAAGAATTAATTGGATTTTTAAAAAATTTTAAAGATGTATCAGAAAAATTCTTTGATAGTGGTGACGGTAAAGGTATAAAGAAAAAGATTGATGAGCTATTAAAAGATTTTGACGAACAATCCCAAAATAAAGAAATTAGAATTGGCCCAACTGAACTCTCTACGGATCCAAAGATGGAAAATCAAAACTTAATGCATTTTCTTGAAAAAAATTCTTTATATTATAAAAAATTACCAAAGCCTGGATTGGGGACACTTAATATGATTTTCATTGCAGCAGAACTTTTACACTTAGATATTCAGCCAGTACCAAGACTTCTTCTTATTGAGGAAATAGAGGCACACCTACATCCTCAAAGACAATTAAAAATCATTAAATCTCTCCAAAAAGAATCGAAAAAAGGAATCCAGATGATTCTTACTACTCACAGTCCTAATTTAGCCTCTGTGGTTGATGTTGAAAGATTAAATGTTTGTTTTGATGGGGAATTTTATTCCCTTGCTAAAAAAGAAACTGAATTAACTAAAAAAAATTACGCTTATTTGGCTCGTTTTCTTGATGTTACTAAAGCCAATCTATTTTTTGCTCAAGGCGTCATTCTTGTTGAAGGTCCGACTGAACAACTGTTAGTTCCTGAGTTTGCAAAAATTTATTGGTCACGATTTGACTGATATTGGAGTATCTGTAATTTCAACCAATAATCTAGGTTTTGATAATTTTGTCAATATTTTTAAACGTGTTAAGCCACCATTTAACCAAATTCCAATTGCTGTTTTAACCGATGCTGACAGAAAAAACAGTATAGGAATTGAAACATATAAAACAAAAATTAATAGTAGTAACAATAAAGTTGAATGTTTTGTCGGCGATCAATTATATAACGATACTGATCTGAATAAGTCTAAAAAAAGAAGAACAACTTTTGAAAAAATAATCTTCGATAAGACTATTGAATTAAAGAAAATGTATATACAATCCTACAATTTAATTCATCAAACCAGTCCAATACTGGATGACATAAAATGGACCAAGTTTTATCTAAAAATGAAGAAAGAAAAAGCTCCTCTTGCTCAGGAAGTTGCCCAACTTCTATCTAAGATTCGAGAACCGACTAGAAGCGTATTGAAAGCAGAGATAGAAACAAATCTTGAATATATAGTCAGTGCAATTAATCACATTGTCCCAGTGACACCACAGTTAACATCTGAAGAATAATTTCTTTTATGCCTAATTATGTTGTTACAAATGATGAAATAAAAAATGCTGAAAAGGATATCTTCAAGCACGGAGAGCACTTCAATGCCGAGCAAATTATCTTTCTAAAAAATCTTGATTCTTGCTGTGTTCAAGCATATGCTGGTACGGGAAAAACAAGTGCAGTTGTGGGTAAACTTCATATCCTTGCTCAAAAAAATGTCTGGCAAAACGGTCGAGGAATTTGTGTTATTTCGCACACCAATGTTGCTGTCGATGAGATCAAAAATCGTGTCGCTAAACGTTATCCATCCATAATGGAATATCCAAATTTTATTGGAACAATTCAAGAATTTGTAAACAAATTCTTATTTATTCCATATTTAAGCAATAAAGGTCTTAAAATTAAATTCCAAGACGAAACACGACCTTTCAATTACAAATTAGATTTACCAGAAATTGTAAAAAGAATAGATAAT
>Ga0209800_10001519_pt1 | contig 23766 bp, 22 predicted proteins | sample Higcelweek8metaG_FD_187174 | JGI IMG/M metagenome (GOLD analysis project Ga0209800, IMG submission 187174) | Freshwater pond sediment microbial communities from the University of Edinburgh, under environmental carbon perturbations - High... | ecosystem: Environmental > Aquatic > Freshwater >...
CACGGGATAGGCGGCCAGGTCCACCTTTGGCCGGGCGATGGTCAGCGCCACGTTCCAGTCCTTGCAGAGCCGGTCGCGAAAGGCCATGACCTGCGGGAACTTGCACCCCGTGTCGATGTTGATGGCTTTCAAGGCGCTGGCGGCCTGGAGCGGGTCGATTTGTGCGCGGGAGAGCGCCTCGCGCCAGAGGAACAGCGCTACGCCGGAGTCCTTGCCGCCGGTGTAGGCCACGGCCGCGTGCGCCGGGGCAAAGGCTTGGAGCACGGCCGCCAGCACCTCGCGGCTGCGGGCCAGCTTGTCCGAGAGCGGTGCGGCAGGGGAGAGCGGCGGCAGGCCGCTTAATGCCTTGAAGTTCTGGTCGTCGGAAGGCACGGCGTCTCCATTCGGTTGTTGCGGGCGGCTTGCCGGGTCGGGCGGATTCTCGTACCCTTGGCGCGGATACCGCAACACCCGGAGGCGCCATGTTGAAGACAATCGCGGAGCTTGTCCAGGCCCAGGGGCACCTTGTTCTGGCCACCTGCGCCCCGGACGGCGCGGGCTGCGCGCCCCATGCCTCGCTCATGGCCTATTGCCCCTCGCCGGACGGGCGCGAGTTCTGGCTGGCCACGCTTGGAAACACGCGGAAATTCGCCAACCTCACGGCCAACCCGCGCGCCAGCCTGCTCCTTGACGACAGGCAGGGCGGCCGGACGCCGGGCAAGCCCGGTCTGGCCCTGACCGTGGAGGCGGAGCTTTCGGCCTTTGCCGACCTGCTTTCCGAGGTCGTGGCGCGCCGGGCGCTGCTGGAGCGGCACCCGGAGCTGGAGGGCCTTTTGGACCAGGACGGCGCGCTGGTGCTGCGTCTGGTGGGCCTGCGCTACCAGCTTCTGAACGGGCTGACCGAGGTTTTCTCCTGGTGCCCGTAGAAAAGCCTTGACGGCGCGGGTCGTAACGCTTAATTCTTCGTTCCTCGCAAGGGGCTCGTAGCTCAGTGGATAGAGCGCCGGACTACGAATCCGTAGGTCGCAGGTTCAAATCCTGCCGGGCCCACCATGACTGATCAAGGGGTTGCTGTCGAAAGACGCAGCCCCTTTTTCTATGCGCCCCCAGCGCCCGGCCCGTGCAGCCCGGCCCGTGGAAACTGATCCGCGCAGTCCGGCCCGTGGAAACTGGTCTGGACGCCTGGACTTCCGGCCCCGCCGCTGCTAAATGGGCCCCATGAAAACAATCACCGGCTCCTTGGTTCCTGGCAAAAACGGCATGTTGCACCCCATCTTCACCTGCGGCTGCAAGCATGTGATGGAAGACTACCCCATGGCCCCGGTGGTGGCGGTGGAGTGCCCGAAATGCCAGGCCACCAAAACCTTCCGCATCGTCGAGTTCGCCCCCAGGCAGTGGCGCATCAAGTAGCCCAGCCGTTCCCGATCCTCCAGCATTCGCGCCCTGGCGCGCCCTCTGATCCCGGTCTGCCTGCGCACGGCCGGGGTCTTGTGCGTCGCCCGCGCCGACACCCCGTCGAACGCCCTGTCGAACACCCCCTTGTATGTCATTTAAAACATGCCAAGTATTTTGTTCCACCATGTTGCCATTGGGAACAAAGATGGGTAATGCTACGTATGGAGATCCTCTCCCCTCAGCGCCGCAGTGTGGCAGCGCGTGAGCTTTGGGCGTATTTATCGGCAGGGCGGGCGGCAAGGCCAAGGAGTGGAGATGGTGGCGAACGGGCAAGGATCCAAGGGCGGGTTCGTGGTCACCCGTCAGCCAGTTTTCGACCGGCGGCTGCAACCCTGGGGAAGCGCCGTGGACTTCAGACCGGCTCTGGAAGAGGACTCCCTGTTCAGCGACGAGCTGACCGCGAGCTTTCTGCTGGAGGCCAACATGCCGCACCGGGCTCAGTCCGGGGAGCAGACCATCATCTCCCTTTCCGCCAAAGCCATCCTGTGCATCCCCTACACCCTGTCGCCTCAGGGCGTGTATCTGGAGGTGGAGGAGGCCGCAGGCAGCGACCCGGACGTGTCCGAGGCCGTGCGGAAGCTTAAGCAGGCCGGGTTCGGCATCGCCGTGGGCGGTTTTTCCGCCCGCAGTTCCTGCCGCGATTTGTGCGGCCTGGCGGATGTGCTGGTCCTGGACGCGGACGGCCAAAACCCCGACAGCGACGAAACGGCCCTGGCCGGGCGCATCCAGGGAGCGCGCCAGTTCAGGGCCAAGGTCCAGGTTCGCGGCCTGACCAGCTGGCACGCGCTGGTTCAGGCCAGGACGGCCAATGCGGACATGTTCCAGGGCTTCTTCTTCAACCGCATGAACCTGACCCCAAAGGGCAAGAGCGTCACAGCCACCCAGCTCTCCCGCCTGCGCCTTCTGGAATGCCTGGACAAGGACGATGTGGACTACAAGACGCTGGCCCAGCTGGTGGAGGCTGACGCGGCCCTGACCTACCGGCTGCTGGTGTTCCTCAACTCCGCCCACTTCGGCTTCGGGCTCAAGGTACACTCCATCGAGCAGGCCATCCTGCTGGCAGGCTGGAAGTCCCTCAAGAACTGGCTCAAGATCGTCCTGCTCACCAATTTCTCGCCCTCGCCCCGGCACCAGGAGCTGTGCTACTACTCCGCGCAGCGTTCGGACTTTTTGCAGCGCGTGGCCAAAAGCGCCGGGCTGGAGGGCATTGTCCCGGCCCTTTCGCTGCTGGGACTGCTTTCGTACATGGAGCCGATCCTGGAGATGCCCATGGACCAGGTGCTGGCGAACGTGCCTGTGGCGGACGACATCCGGCTGGCCCTGTGCGGGAAGAAGAGCAGGCTCTCGGCCTGGCTGGCCCTGGTGCAGGCCATGGAATGGGCCGAATGGGACCGCGCCGAGCGGCTGGGCAAAAGCGCCGGGCTCACCATGGCCGATCTGGGGCGCTGCTATCGCGAGTCCTTTGCCCAGGCGGACACCCTGTTCCGCGTCCTCGGCGCGCCGCAGCTCCAGGATTCCTAGGCTGCGGGCCAGGCCGGGGAAAAGGGGCTGCCATTCTGCGCTGGCAGCCCCTTTTTGCGTTGGCGCGCGCGGCTTGCGGGTTTAGAAGGCGAACTCGCCGCCCGTGTAGATGACCTTTTTGCCGCCGCCCGCAAGCACGGCGGTGACGGTCTTGTCCTCGGTGTTCACCAGGTCCCAGTGCAGGGCCGAGTCGTTGAAGCCGAGCCGTTTCTTGAGGTCCGCGTCGAGCCGGGCCTGGTCGCCGGAGAAGGTGTCGGAATAGCTGGCGCCCACGGCCACGTGGCAGTTGCCAAAGGTTCCGCCGAAGTTCTCGTCGAACAGCGTGTTGGCCATGAAGGTGTCGATGCGCGAGTGGCGGCGGTCGGTGAGGGAGAACTCGCCCAGCTGCGCCGCGCCCTCGTCCATGGCCAGCTGCTTTTGCACGAACTCCTGGCCTTCCCTGGCCGTGACGCCCACCGCGCGGCCCGCCTTGAACTCCAGGCGCACGCCCTCCACCCGGTTGCCCGAGCGGTAGCTCGGCTGGTCGGCGTAGTACACGCCCTCGGTGCCGCGCCAGTCGGGCGAGAGGAAGATCTCGAAGCTCGGGATGTTGTGGCCGGACACGCCCAGCCAGCGGCGCTGCTCGCCGGGGACCACGGTGAGGTCGCAGTGCTCCGACTCCACGCGCAGGCTTTTGATGTCCAGCGCGGCCAGGGCCTGCTTGACCCGCTGGGCGTCGGCAAAGACCCCGGCCCAGCGCGCGGCCGGATCGGCGTCGTCCAGAAAGCAGGCCCGGCGGATCACCCGTGCGTATTCCTCCACGCTGATGCCCGCGCAGCGCGCCTGCTCCGGCGTGGGGTAGGCGCAGAGCGTCCAGCCGAAGTCGCCGGTCTGCTCGCGGCCCTCCATGATCTCGCGCAGGAACTTGCGGGCCACGGCGGCCTGGCCGATCTTGGACGGGTCCGTGCCCGCCAGGTGCGTCAGCGAGGCGGGCGCGATGAGTGAGATGAGCCCGGAGAGGTTGGCCATGAGCTCGCGGTCGCCGGGGGGCACGGTTTTGATCTGCGCTGCGGAGCCTTTCCCGTAGAAGGAGACCTCCATGCTGCTGGTCAGGTTCTGGCGCGCCACGGGCACCATGCCCTCGTCCATGAGCAGGTCGAACACGGCTTCGGCCAGCGGGGTGGCGGGCTGGTCGAAGCGCAGCAGGATGAGGTCGCCCGGCTTGTACGGGCTGGTGCGCGCGGTGGAAAGCCCCCACCAGAGGGTGCGGGCGTATTTCTTGAGTTCGTCGGTGCTGAACATGGGGGAGCTGCCTTTGGGGAAGATTTCCCGCCCGGATCTGGTCTTGGCCGGAGCCGGGCGGGATGCCCGCGAGCATAGCCCATGCGGCCGGGAAGCTCAACCAGGGCTGATTTACGGAGTTCTTGCGGATACCTCCGCTTTGGCTTGACACCAAGCGTGCGGTAGAGCTATCTGCAACCCCGGAGCCTGCGCGCTCGGTTGCTTGCCTACATTGTGCGAGGAAAACGGCGCCTGGCCCTTCGGATTGGTTCCCCGCCAGGGGGCCGTCCGGAATGGGCTGACGATACTTCCTATTTTTACACACTTGGAGGGTACAATGGGCTACAAGGTTACTGTCGACAACGACAAGTGCATCGGCGACGGCGAGTGCGTGGACGTTTGCCCCGTCGAGGTCTACGAACTGCAGGACGGCAAAGCCGTTCCCGTGAACATGGAAGAGTGCCTGGGCTGCGAGTCCTGCGTGGAAGTCTGCGAACAGGACGCCATCACCATCGAGGAAGAATAGCCTCTCGGCAGCTTCGGCTGAACGGGCGGGGGCGGCGGATCAGCCGCTCCCGTCCCTTTTTAGCATTCGCACAGCACCGCCGCGTCGGTCCTGACCGGGGCCGGGGGAGCGGTGCAGCGCGCCCGCCTGCTGGTGGCGGCACTGGCGCCGGGTGAACCCCGGCTTTTTTGTATGCGCCGGGCCCCTTTGACATTCCCCCGGCGCGTGCCCATATTCCCCCAGACGCCTTCGGCCCGGCGGCTGCTTGCCGCGGCAGCGCGCCCCACACGGCGAATTCTCTTTGAGGAGTCCTCAAATGGCCCTGGATTTCAGCGAATTTTTCAAGAAGTATGAAGCGATCATCGGCGAGTCCGACCAGGTCTTCAACACCGTGCGCGCACGCTTTGCCGACAATGTGCGCTGCGAAAAGGGCTGCTCCGACTGCTGTCACGCCCTGTTCGACCTGACCCTGGTGGAGGCGCTGTCCCTGAACGCCGCCTTCAACGCCCGGTTCACCGGCAAGGACCGCACCCGCGTGCTCAAGCGCGCCGACGAGGCCGACCGCCTGGTCCACCGCCTCAAGCGCGACGCCTTCCGGGCCGTGAAGGACGGCCAGAACGCCCAGGAGATCCTGCTGGAAATGGCCAAGGTGCGCGTGCGCTGCCCGCTTCTGGACGATGAGGGCCTGTGCGAGATGTACGACGCGCGCCCGGTCACCTGCCGCATCTACGGCGTGCCCACGGCCATCGGCGGCGAGGCCCACACCTGCGGCAAGTCCGCCTTCGAGAAGGGCAAGGCCTACCCCACGGTCTACCTGGACCGCATCCAGGACCGCCTCTACGCCCTGAGCCACGAGCTTTCCGCCAGCCTGGACACGCGCTTCAAGGGCCTGGGCGAGGTCCTGGTGCCCGTGTCCCTGGCGCTGTTGACCGAGTATACCGAGGACTACCTGGGCATCAAGAAGCCCGAGGATGCGGCCAAGGAGGCCGAAGCCGCAGCCAAGGCCGCCCCGGCCGGGAAGCCCGTGGGCAAGCCCGCCGGGAAAACCGCAGGCATGGCCGCCAGGCTCGCCGCGGGAGCCAGGGCCAAGCAGGAGGCCAAGGGCAAGGGCCTGGCCGAGTGCTCCGGCTGCTCGCCGGAGACCAAGCAGGGTGGTTGCGCGGGCTGCGCGCCCAAGAGCTTCACCATCGGCCAGGCGCCGGAGAGGCCAGCGAGAAAAACTGCCGCCAAGAAGTCGGCGGCCAAGAAGCCCGTAGCCAAGCCGGCGGCCCTTGAAACGGCGAAGTCGGCGGCGAAGCCGACGGCGAAAAAGGTCAAGGACTAGAGTATGGAGCAGATGTACACCCCGGCCCAGGTTGAGGAGCAGAAAAAAGCCATGTACGAGCGCATGACGCCCCGGCGTCGGCGCTTTGTGGACCGCATCGGCTACGAGAACTGGGACCCGTTCCAGGCCCCGTTCGATCCCATCGACATCCGCACCGACGCCATGGGCTTTACCGCCCACGAGCTTTTGAACCGGTACTTCAAGACCTTGCCAGGCGTTCCGGACCCGGACTACATGCAGACCCTGTCCGAGTTCATGGTCCTCCTGGTCATGAACGTCGAGAAGGTCCGGCCCATCCTGGAGTTCAGCGACTGGTACAACGCCCAGCTCAAGGCCCGGGGCATCACCCTGAACGCAATGCGCCCCGGCGCTTCTGGAGAATAAACCCATGAGTGAAGACAAGAAGTACAACAACGTCGACGAGTACATCGCCGAGCTGAAGCAGCAGCTCGTCAGCGCCCCGGAGTGCGGCAACACCCACTACAACCTCGGCGTGGCCTACCTGTCCAAGCGCGAGTACATGGACGCCGAGCGCTGCTTCCGCGAGGCCATGACCAATTCGCCCAAGATGGCCGAGGCCTACGTGCAGCTGGGCGGCATCTGCCTGGAGCGCGGCGACCTGGAGGGCTGCCTGAACTTCAACCGCATCGCCACGCAGCAGCGCCCGTTCTTTGCCGTGCCCTGGGGCAACATCGGCTTCGTGCTCCTGCAGCTGGGCGACTCCGAGAAGGCCATCCAGAACTTGCAGAAGGCCATCAAGTACGACCCGAACTTCGTGCAGGCCCTGGCCACCCTGGGCAGCGCTTTCTTCTCGCGCGGCGAGCTCGACGACGCCCTGGTGAACCTCAAGAAGGCCGTGGAGCTGCAGCCCATGTTCGGCCCGGCCTGGAACAACCTGGCCCTGGTGCAGGCCGAGATGGGCGACTGGGCCGCTGCGGCCGAGTCCGTGGTCAAGGCCCAGGCCAGCGGCTACGAAGTGCCCCAGGCCTTCCTGGACGAGATCGCCCAGAACAACAAGTAGGCCCGGACAGGAGGGCGGCATGCCCCACTCCCGCGACCTCAAGCGCAGCCTGCGCGAGTGTTTGTCCGCCGACGGCTGGGCCGGGCGTCTGCCCGAGTTCGACGCCGTCCCTGCGCGCCGCCTCGTCGGCCCGCTGTTCTCCCTGCTTTTGGACCCGTCCGAGACCGTGCGCTGGCGTGCGGTCTCGGTTTTCGGCCGCACCGTGGCCCGCATGGCCGAGAGCCCCGCATCCGGGAAGGGGCCAGGCGAGGGCCTGGAGGCCGCGCGCGTGGTGCTGCGCCAGTGCTTGTGGCGTTTGAACGAGGAATCCGGCGGCGTGGGCTGGGGCGTGCCCGAGGCCCTGGCCGAGACCCTCTCGCGGCACCGCAGGCTGGCGACGGAGTTCCACCGCGTGCTGGCGTCCTACGTACGCGAGCCCGCTTGCGGCGAGGGCAACTGCCTGGACCACGTGCCCCTGCGCCGGGGCGTTTACTGGGGCCTTGGCCGCCTGGCCCAGGCCTTCCCGGACCTGCTGGCGCGGGAGATCCCCACGCTTTTGGCCGGGCTTGCGGAGGAGGACGGCGCCTGCCGGGGCCTGGCGGCCTGGGCCCTGGGCATCCTGCGGGCCGGGGAGGCCGCGCCAAGGCTGGCCGCGCTGGTTTCAGACGCCACGGAGCTGGAGCTTTCCGTCGACGGGGAGCTGCGCCGGACCACGGCCGGAGCCCTGGCCAGCGAGGCCCTGGAGCGTCTGGCGGGCATCTGATTTTCGGGGCAATTCTTTGTTGACAACCCGGAAGCCCTGGCTTAAATGAATCTCCCTTGAGCAAAATAGGCGCGTAGCTCAGTTGGTTAGAGCACTTGCTCGACACGCAAGGGGTCAGGAGTTCAAGTCTCCTCGTGCCTACCATAATTACCGGGAAGGGAGGCCAGCGCCTCCCTTTCCACTTTTCGCCGTCTGAAGGGTCCGCACATGCGGGCGCCAACCAGGGTCGGCACACAAGGCCAGTCAAAAGGAGAGTTCGCCGTGCAAGTCACAGTGGCCGGTCAGGACATTTCCGCCGAGGCGGGCGCGACCATCGCCGAAGTCTTCAAGCAGGCCCTCTCGGGCAAGCAGTTCAAGAATACCGTCCTTGCCCGCTGCGGCGAGACCCTGCTCGACCTCACCGCCACCATCCCGGCGGACTGCGCCGAGCTTGTCGCCATCCCCGCCGACTCCCCCGAGGGCCTGGCCGTCATCCGCCACTCCACCGCCCACCTCATGGCCGAGGCGGTCAAAAAGCTGTTCCCGTCGGCCAAGGTCACCATCGGCCCGGCCATTGAGCACGGCTTCTACTACGATTTCGACTACGAGCGTCCCTTCACCCCTGAGGACCTGGAGGCCATCGAGGCCGAGATGGTCCGCATCGTGGGCGCGGACAAGCCCTTCAGCCGCACGGAGATGACCAGCGCCGAGGCGCGCGCCACGTTCGCCGCCGAGGGCGAGACCTACAAGGTTGAGCTCATCGACGACCTCGGCGTGCCCAGCGTTTCCGTTTACTCCAACGGCGGCTTCTCCGACCTCTGCCGCGGCCCCCACGTGCCGCGCACGGGCCTCTTGAAGGCCTTCAAGCTGACATCCGTGGCCGGGGCCTACTGGCGCGGCGACGAGAAGAACCCGCAGCTCCAGCGCATCTACGGCACGGCCTGGGCCAACCCCAAGGACCTGAAGCAGTACCTGGACCGCCTGGAAGAAGCCAAGAAGCGCGACCACCGCAAGCTCGGCGTGGCGCTGGACCTGTTCAGCTTCCACGACGACGTGGGCGGCGGCATGGTCCTCTGGCACCCCCACGGGGCCCTGGTGCGCGCCATCCTGGAGGACTTCGAGCGCAAGGAGCATTTGCGGCGCGGCTACCAGCTCGTGCAGGGCCCGCTCATCCTCAAGCGGGAATTGTGGGAGAAGAGCGGCCACTACGACAACTACCGCGAGAACATGTATTTCACGGAGATCGACGAGCAGGCCTACGGCATCAAGCCCATGAACTGCCTGTCGCACATGCTCATCTACAAGAGCCGCCTGCGCAGCTACCGCGACCTGCCCCAGCGCTACTTCGAGCTGGGCGTGGTGCACCGCCACGAGAAGAGCGGCGTGCTGCACGGGCTTCTGCGTGTGCGCTCCTTCACCCAGGACGACGCCCACATCCTCTGCCGGCCGGACCAGCTGCGCGAGGAGATCGTCGGCGTGGTCAAGTTCGTGCGCGACGTCATGGACATCTTCGGCTTCAACTTCACGGCCGAGATCAGCACCCGGCCCGAGAAGAGCATCGGCAGCGACGAGGACTGGGAGCGCGCCACGGATGCGTTGAAGGACGCGCTGGACCACATGGGCATGCCGTACGAGATCAACGCGGGCGACGGCGCCTTCTATGGCCCCAAGATCGACATCAAGATCAAGGACGCGCTGGAGCGCAGCTGGCAGTGCGCCACGGTGCAGTGCGACTTCACCCTGCCCGAGCGCTTTGATTTGTCCTTCATCGGCGAGGACGGCAACAAGCACCGCCCGGTGATGCTGCACCGCGTGATCCTGGGCTCCATCGAGCGCTTCATGGGGGTGCTCATCGAGCATTTCGCCGGGGCCTTCCCGGTCTGGCTCGCTCCGGTTCAGGCGCGCATCCTCACCGTCACCGACGCCCAGAACGCCCACGCCGAAAAAGTCTTGCTGTTTTTGCAGGAACAGGGCATACGCGCCGAAGCGGATCTACGAAATGAGAAGCTCGGGTACAAGGTGCGCGAAGCTCAGCTCGAACGGATTCCGTTCATGTTCATAGTTGGAGACAAGGAAGTGGAAGCCGACAGCGTCAACGTGCGCGTGCGCGCAGGCGCTGATGTCGGACTTGTGCCGCTTGCCGAAGCCGCCCGGATTGTTCGCGAGGCGGCGACTGAACCATTCAAGCGCGGAGGGATGAGCTATAGCTTTTCCTAGAAGGCAGGACCAGCATCCCAAGGATGATGGCGTCCGTCGAAACGAGCGGATACGTATACCCCAGGTGCGCGTCGTCGATGACGAAGGCACGCAGCTCGGGATCATGGCGACTTCGGAGGCCCTTGCCCTGGCACAGGCCAAGGGGTTTGACCTTGTTGAGGTCTCGCCCAACGCCGAACCGCCCGTCTGCCGCATCATGGACTACGGCAGGTTCAAGTACGAGCAGCAGAAGCGTCAGCAGGAAGCCAAGAAGAAACAGACGGTCATCCAGATCAAGGAAGTCAAGTTCCGGCCCAAGACCGACGAGCATGACTACCAGACCAAGCTGAAGCACATCCGCCGCTTCCTGGAGGAGGGCGACCGCTGCAAGGTGGCCGTGTTCTTCAGAGGGCGCGAGATTGTGCACAAGGACCGCGGACAGCTCATGCTTGACCGGGTTGTGGTGGATACGGCGGACATCGCCAAGGTGGAGCAGCCTTCCCTTTCCGAGGGCCGCACCCTGGTCATGATGCTGACACCGGTCAGGAAATAGCGTAGCCGCATACTACTGATAGACATCGCGCCCAAACGCGCGTGTTGATTTGAGGAGGAAACCATGCCCAAGATGAAGACCAACCGTAGCGCCGCCAAGCGCTTTGTCAGCAACGGAGCCGGCAAGTTCAAGCGCCGCCGCCAGAACCTGCGCCACATCCTGACCAAGAAGAACGCCAAGCGCAAGCGCCGCCTCGGTCAGGGCGCCATTGTCGACGCCAGCAACCTGAACGCTGTCCGGCGTCTGCTGCCCTACGGCTAGCCACGAACCCATAACCGTTTTACGCCAACGAGCGTGCCATCCGGACTTTGAGCCGGGCGGCCTGAAACGATTCGGAGGAAAAGAGCTATGAGAGTCAAGCGCGGAGTTGCCGGTCACCGTCGGCACAAGAAATTCCTGAAGATGGCCAAGGGCTACATCGGAGCGGGCTCCCGCCTGTACCGCACCGCCCGTGAACGCGTCGAGCGCGCCCTGTGTTTCGCGTTCCGCGACCGCAAGATGAAGAAGCGCGACTTCCGCCGCCTGTGGATCGTGCGCATCAACGCCGCCGCCCGCATCAACGGCCTGTCCTACAGCCGCTTCATCAACGGCCTGTCCAAGGCGGAGATCGGCATCAACCGCAAGATGCTGGCTGACCTGGCGGTGCGCGAGCCCGCCGTGTTCGCCCAGATCGTCCAGGCGGCAAAGGCGTAAGTCTGTGAACGAGCAGCTCAAGTCCTTCCTGGAAGGACTCGATGGCCTGACCCTGGAGTGCGAAGCGCGCCGGGGTCAGGCTTGCAGTTTGAAGGACCTGGAAGCCCTGCGCGTGGAGTTCCTTGGCCGCAAGGGCAAACTCGCCGGGGCCATGGTCGCGCTGGCCCAGATGGGACCCGAGGACAAGCCCGCCGCCGGCAAGAAGGCCAACGAGATCAAGGCCGCGCTCACCGCGCTGCTGGAATCCCGCCAGGCCGAGCTTGAGGCCGCGAGCGTAACGGACGGCCTGGCCGGGTTCGACCCCAGCCTGCCCGGCCGCCGGCCCGCCGTCGGCAGCCTGCACCCCATCACCCTGGCCATGCAGGAGATCTGCGAGGTCTTGACCGGCCTTGGCTTCGAGGTCGTGTCCGGGCCGGAGGTGGAGAACGACTGGAACAACTTCGAGGCCCTGAACATGCCCCCGGACCACCCGGCCCGCGACATGCAGGACACCCTGTACATCTCCGACTCCATCGTCCTGCGCACGCACACCTCGCCCTTGCAGGTGCGCACCATGCTCTCGCGCAAGCCGCCGGTGGCGGTCATCGCGCCGGGCAAGGTGTACCGCCGCGACTCGGATTTGACGCACACGCCCATGTTCCACCAGATCGAGGGCCTGCTCGTCGACAAGAACGTGAGCATGGCCGACCTGCGCGGGACCCTGACCGCCTTCGTGCGCCAGCTGTTCTCCGCCACCACGCGCGTGCGCTTCCGCCCCAGCTTCTTCCCCTTCACCGAGCCCAGCGCCGAGGTGGACATCTCCTGCATGCTCTGCGGCGGGGAAGGCCACGTGAAGGGCGAGCCCTGCCGCGTGTGCAAGCGCACCGGCTGGGTGGAGATCCTGGGCTGCGGCATGGTCGACCCCAACGTCTTCCGTTCCGTGGGCTACGATCCCGAGGCCGTCACCGGCTTCGCCTTCGGGCTCGGCGTGGAGCGCGTGGCCATGCTCAAGTACGGCATCGGCGACCTGCGCATGTGCTTCGAAAACGACGTTCGCTTCCTCGAACAGTTTTCGTAAACCAGCTGCCCCGCGCCCCAGGTCCGCAGGCCCGGTTTTACCGGCAGCGCGAGGGACCAGGGAGCGGGGCGTTTTTCCATCACCGGGGCCCCCCCGCAAGGGGCTTGGCCCGCAAGGCTTGGCGAGGCGGATATGTTCATCAGCTTGCAGTGGCTCCGAGAGTTTGTGCCCTACACCGGCACTGTCCAGGATCTGGCCGACCGCCTGACCATGCAGGGCCTGGAGGTCGAGGGGATCCTCGACCCCTTCGCGGCCATCGCCTCCATCGTGGTGGGCCACGTTAACGAACGCGCGGCGCACCCGGAATCCGACCATCTCTCCGTCTGCACTGTGGACGTGGGCCAGCCCGAAACGCTCCAGATTGTCTGCGGCGCGCCCAACGTGGCCAAGGGCCAGAATGTGCCCGTGGCCATGATCGGCACGACCATGCCCGGCGGCATGGAGATCAAGCGCGCCAAACTGCGCGGGGTGGAGTCGCGCGGGATGATCTGCTCCGAGCGCGAGCTTGGGCTCTCCGAAGAGCACGCGGGCATCATGGTTTTGGCCTCCGGGTTCCGCCCCGGCCAGCTCTTGACCGAGGCCCTGGGCCTGGAGCGCGAGGTCCTCGAGGTGTCCATCACCCCGAACCGCGCGGACTGCCTGTCCGTGCTGGGCATCGCGCGGGAGGCGGCCCTGGGCTTTGGCCTGCCGCTCACTCTGCCCACGCTGAACCTCGTCGAGGACGCGGCAGCGGGCGACGCCGCCAAGCTGGTGCGCATCGAGATTTCCGACAGCGAGTTGTGCCCGGTGTACCGCGCGCGCATCTTGACCGGCGCCGCCATCGGCAAGAGCCCGGACTGGATGCGCTACCGTCTGCTGGCCATCGGCCAGCGGCCCATCAGCAACATCGTGGACGTGACCAACTACATCCTCATGGAGCTGGGCCAGCCCCTGCACGCCTTTGACCGCAGCCTGCTGCAAGGCGACGTCATCCGCGTGGCACCGGCACAGGACGGCCAGAGCATCACCACGCTGGACGGCCAGGAGCGCAAACTGCTGGGAAGCGACCTGCTCATCTGGGACGCCGAGCGCCCGGTGGCCCTGGCCGGCGTCATGGGCGGCGGCAACTCCAGCATTTCCGAGGCCTCCACCGAGGTCGTGCTCGAATGCGCCATCTTCCGGCCCGGCACCATCCGCAAGACCGCCCGCAGGCTCGCCCTGCCCAGCGAGGCCTCGTACCGTTTCGAGCGCGGGGTGGACCAGGTGGGCTCGCTCTTCGCGCTGGAACGCGCGGCCCAGCTCATGGCCGAGGTCTCCGGCGCGCGCGTCATGACCGGCATCGCCATGAGCGAGCCCAATCCCTGGGCCGACCGCAGCCACATCTTCCGCATCAATCGCTGCAACGCGCTTTTGGGCCTGGAACTCTCGCCCGAGTTCTGCCGCACCACCCTCACCGGCCTGGGCTGCGGCGTTGACGACACCGACCCGGCCTGCTGGCAGGTCAGCTCGCCCTCGCACCGGCTGGACCTGGAACGCGAGGTGGACCTGTTCGAGGAATGCGGCCGCGTGTACGGCCTGGACCGCATCCCGGCCGTGCTGCCCAAGATCTCGAAGTCGCTCGACTCCGTGCAGATGTCCGACACCGAGTTCGGTTTTATGCAGGGCCTCAAGGCCTGGGCCGTGGGCGCTGGCCTGCGCGAGGCCATCAACTACAGCTTTGTGGGCACCGAAGACCTGGACCGCCTGAACCTGCCGGTGGACGGCCGCATCCGGATCGCCAACCCGCTCTCCGAGGACCAGAACGTCCTGCGGCTGGAGATCGCGCCGGGGCTGCTCAACAACGTGCGCCACAACCTGGCCCAGGGCAACGCGAGCCTGCGCCTGTTCGAGGTGGCCAAGGCCTTCACGGCCGACCCGGCGAGCGACACCAGCGCGCGTGAGAATTCGCGCCTGGGTCTGCTGGTGCACGGCGCGCGCCACAGCCAGGAATGGCCGTGGGAGCAGGGCGAGGCCGACTACCTGGATGTGAAGGGGCTGGTGGAGAACCTGCTGGCGCACTACCGCCTGACTGGCCCCAAAGCCGCTGCCGACTATGTGCTGGAGCCCGGGCATCCGTACCTGGAGCCCTGCGTGCGCGTGGAGCTGCCCGGCAAGGACGGCCCGACCCTCATTGGCCGCCTGGGCCGCGTGCAGCCCAAGATTGCCGACGCCTACCACGCCCGCAAGGACATCTGGCTGGCGGACCTGGACGCGGACCTGCTGCGCAGCCTTTCCCGCGCGCTCACGCCGGTGTTCCGCAGCCTGCCCAAGTTCCCGCCCGTGCGCCGCGACGTCACCGTCATCTGCCCGGCCACGCTGAAGACCCAGGAAGTGGAGGCGGCCATCCGCGAGCTGCGGCCCAAGCAGCTCGAAAGTCTGGCCCTGGTGGCCGTGTACGCGCCGGAGGACAAGGCCGCCGAACGGAATTTGACCTTCCGCCTGACCTACCGCCACCCCGAGCGCACGCTGGTGGACAAGGAAGTGGACAAGGAGCACGGCAAGGTGCTTACCGGCCTGCCGCAGAAGCTCCCGGTCCGCATCTAGCGACTGACGCGAAAGAATCCCGCAGAGGGAAAGAAAGAGGGGAGTCCGCGAGGGCTCCCCTTTGTGTTGCCGCTGCGGGCGGCTTTGTTGGACTGGTCTGGGCCGGGGCGCGCGTTTCGATCCCAGGCGCGCTACGCGTCGCCCCCGAGCATCCTGATCTCGCGCTGCGGGAAGGGGATGACGATGTCCAGCGCCCGGAAGGCGTCCAGGATCGACCTGTTGAGCTCGCCCGTGGCGTCCACGTAGTCGGGCACCTTGACCCACGGGGACACGCGCAGGGTGACGCCGGAGTCGGCCAGGCGCGCCACCCCGACTACCGGGGCCGGGTCCTGGAGCACACGGGGGTTGGTGCGCAGGATTTCCGCCACCAGACCCAGGGCGACGTCCACATCGGTGCCATAGGCAATGTCTACAGCGAGGTTGAGCTGGCGCATCTTGCCGCAGTTGTGCAGGATTTCGCCCACGATCTTGCGGTTGGGGATCACCACCATGGAACGGTCCGTGTGGCCCAGAGTGGTGCTGAACAGGCTGATGTCCAGGATCTCGCCTTCCTCGCTCGCGATGGAGATGTAGTCGCCCACGTGGAAGGGCCGCGTGAAGATGATGGTGAGCCCCGCCGCCACGTTGCCCAGGATGCCCTGCATGGCCAGGGCCACGCCTGCTCCGGCCACGCCGAGGCCTGCAACCAGCGGCAGCAGCTCCACGCCGAGGTTCTGCAGCGCCATGATGACGAACATGCCCACGACAAGGACGCGGGCTGCGCGCACCAAGAGGGAGCGCACCGGGGCTTCGAGGTTCAGGCGCAGCAGCAGGCTGTCCAGCAGGCGGCCCACCCAGCGCCCGACCATGTAGCCCACGGCGATGATGAGGAGCGCGACGATGAGCTTGGGGCCGAAGCGGACGGCCATGTCCAGGGCCGAGGCCCGCACCTGGTCGATGGATTGCAGCGCTGGGTCCATGGGCGTCTCCTCCTTAGGGTACAAGATGCTGGAAATAGTAGGGCAGATTTAGGCGGAATGTCCAGCCTTGGGCGGGGTGGGGAGTAAGAGAAGGGGAATGATCGCGAGCTTCTATATTGCTGATAATGTGAAAAGGAAAATGCTAAATAATCTCTCGCAGGTATTTTAAGTTGATAGCGAGGTTCGCGTCTGTGTCCCCTGGTTTAAAATCAGAACCTAGACCGCGAACGACAATGCCGATTGCTCTAAAGTTATTGTCGACTAAAGGCGCACCACTGGCCCCACCATATACGTCTTTGTCGAGTTTGTAATAATCAAGGCCAAAAAATTTAGTGCTATTTATTATTCTACCAGTATATACATTGGGATGGTCAACACCGTTGTAATTTGGAAATCCTGCAAAGTAATATTTTGCACCAGATCTATCTAGTAGGTTGTCAGAACTCCTTATATGGATGTGCTTATTACTTGGGAATGTCGGTACATCAAGAATAGAAATATCATGTAGCTCTAATGATTTCTTGATGCTAGCAAGATGCGTTCTTTTTTGTTCTTCCCAGTGTGATACGAATGAAGCGTCTTCAGCAACGTGGCTGCATGTGACAATGCCATATCCGAATAGCAAAAATGCTGTTCCGATTTCTTCCTTCTTGCAGTTGTATACAATTAACAAAGAGTCAAGCAGTTGTTCGAGGGCGATTTCATAGCATCTGTACTCTTGCCCAACCAGCTTTGAGTATCTTGTCATTAACTTGCAAAAGATCGGATCATTCCTGCCGCGAATGTCACAGAGGTGTGCTAGGCAACCATTTATGTATTCTGCAATGGAAGCGTTGTCTGTTCCCTTTAGGGCATTGTAGTGGTCGTTTGCTGAATCGTGGCCATAGCTCTCCCAGCTTTTTAATGCGCCGCGAATCTTGTCAATATAAGATCGCTTCTTGTTCGGGAACGCGTTAACAGTCAGCCCTGTAACTTCCTGCCTCTGGTGCCTACGCTGTATGCGAATTTTTGATGGGTTAACATCAAACCCAGCAGAGTGTATCGCGTCAATGATTTCACCAGACCATTGCGAAGATGAAGGGTCGAAAGAGATGAGCTGAGAGGTAACCCTACTGTTCTTTGAAGAAAATGTAATGTCGTCGGCGTATCTTGAGTAGTACAAGCCATACTTGGCGGCAATTTTTAGAAGCCTAGTGTCCAAGTGTGACGCGATAATATTCGATAGAATTGGAGAGCACGGCGACCCCATAGGAAGATGCTCTTCGTGGCAGCAAGCATGAGCCACAACAGCTGCAACTTCGTTAGGGATGATATATGGATTTGATTTTAGTGCGCCGTATACTCGTGCAAATGTGATTGAGTGGAAGAAGTCTTTGATGTCAACGTTAATAATGACACTTTTCCCACAGTGGTTGCGTGCATTTGTTGCGATGCCTCTGCTTTTAACAAAGCCGTGGACTGATCTTTTTGGTTTAAAATCTTTGGTAAGAAGTATTGCTAGTTTGCGCTGAATTGCATTAAGAGCTCTTCGTGGGGCGTGGATAATCCTTTTTGTCCCATCCTTCTTGGGTATTGAGAATGTTCGATAACTTATGCCTCCGCCATACAATAGCGCAAGTAGATTGGCTTTTGTATAGCCCAAGTGTAGCGCCAAGCTAGTTATATTTTGCAACTCTGAGGATTGTGTCATAATAAATGAGCGCGCCGGGATTCTGCTTTGCCAGACACATGGTGGTAACCTAGTAGTGAACTACGCGGATTCCATCGAATCGTTGCATACTATACCGCGTTTACGCAGCACAGGATCAATCGCTTCGGCGCGCTCATCAAATTGAATACTCTCTAGCCACTTTCCAGTCAACGCTTTCCCCCCTTCCCCCCGCCCCCGCCCCCTGTTACCCTCGGGCTGACGGCAACCCGCCGTCCCCCCAACGCACCGAGGCGCGCAATGAGCAGAGTTGACGATATCCTCAACAGGATCGAGGCCCTGGAAAGGGAGCTGGTGGAGGAGCTGCGCACCATCGAGCCCAAGCTGCGCTACACCATCCAGGACAGGAAGGTGCGCTTCAACGCCGAGGTCAAGAAGCGCCAGAAGCTCCTGGTCCGCAAGTGGTTCAACTACGTCTACGACTCCGGCTTCATGATCGTCTTGACCATCCCGCTCGTCTGGTCCGCGCTCATTCCCATGCTGATCCTGGACGCGGCCATCGGCCTGTACCAGGTCATCTGCTTCCCGGTGTACGGCATCCCCTTTGTCCGTCGCCGGGAGTACATCGTTTTCGACCGCCATTCCCTGCCCTACCTCAACTTCATCGAGAAGCTGAACTGCACCTACTGCGCCTATTTCAACGGCATCATGGGCTATGTGCGCGAGGTCGCCGCCCGCACCGAGCAGTACTGGTGCCCCATCCGCCACGCCCGGCCCGTGAAGCCCACCCACAGCCGCTACCGGCAGTTCTTCCCCTACGGCGACGCCGAGGGGTATCGCGACGGCCTGGCCGAGGTGCGCAAGCGCTTTGACGACGTGCGGCCCAAGGACATGGACTAGACGACCAGGACGAGACGACCAGGCCTGACGCCAAGGCTCGTCGCCAGAGGCGAACCGCCGGAAACGCCCGCCCGCGCCACATCCCGGCCCGCCAGCCGGGCGATTTTCCGGGCGGGAGGCCCACCCCTTCCCCCCGTGAAAAACCTCTGCTATAGCTTTAAGAATGGAGACAGGCATTCGAGGCAAAACATATAAAATCGGGCAGGCCGCCAAGCTGCTTGATGTGAAGCCCTTCGTCCTGCGCTTCTGGGAGAGCGAGTTCAAGGACGTGCTGGTGCCTGTGCGTACGCCTGCGGGCCAGCGCGCCTACACCGAGCAGAACGTGGCCACCGTGCGCGAGATCAAGCGCCTGCTCTACGACGAGGGCCTGACCATCGAGGGCGCCAAGAAGCGCCTGGGCCAGCCAGCCGCCGTCGCCCGCGCCCAGTCCACACCCCTCGCACCCAGCGCCGAGCCGGGCCTGCGGGGCAGCCCCCCGGTGAGCCCAGCGCCCGACGTCCAGGCCGCCGCCCAGGCCGCCGCCCAGGCCGACGCCCTGCGCGCCACCCTGCGCGAGGTGCGCGGCGAGCTCGCCCGCCTCCGCGATTTTCTGGGCGACTGACCGCCCGGCCACCTCAGCCATACTGGAGGGCCCCCATGCGCTATCTGGTCATCATCGGCGGCATCGTCGTCACCCTTTTCGTGGTCGCCGCCGTGCTGCTGGCCGTCATGGTCGACCCCAACAAGTACAAGGGCGACATCGCCAAGCTGGTGAAGGAGCGCACGGGCCGCGAGCTGGTTTTCGAGGGCGACGTGAAGCTGTCGTTCTTCCCGCGCCTGGGCGTGGAGACCGGCGGCGTGAGCCTGAGCAACCCTCCGGGCTTCGGCGACAAGCCCTTCACGCGCATCGAAGCCGCCAGCGTCAGCATCAAGATCCTGCCGCTGCTGGCCCGCCGCGTGGAGGTGGGCAGGGTGTCGCTTGAGGGCTTAACGCTGCATATGGTCCGCGACGAGCAGGGCCGCGCCAGCTGGGCCGATTTCACCGGGCCGGAGACTCCCCAGGGCGAGGCCGGGGCGCAGCAGCCCGCCGGGTCCGGTCCGGCAACCCTCACCGACCTGACCCTGGACGGCCTGACCATCAAGGGCGCGCAGATTTTCTGGGAGGACCGGCAGGCCAGGAAGAGCTACGTCGTCAGCGAACTGGGCGTGGACGTGCAGGCCATCCGGCCCGGCAAGCCCTTTGATTTCGAGGGCCATTGCACCCTCGCCTCCACGGCCCCGGAACTCACGGCCGCGCTCAGCGTCACCGGCACGGCCACCCTGAACCTGCCGGACCAGCGGCACCTGCTGACCAGGTTCCTGGCCAAGGTCGCGGCCACAGGCAAGGACGTGCCCGGCGGCAAGGGCGAGTTCACTCTCGGCCTGGCCGAGCTCAAGCTCGACATGGGCAAGCAGACCGCAGAGGGCGTGGGGCTGACCTTCGGCGCATACGGGGCCACGGGCACGGGCCAGTTCCTGGCCACGAACCTGAGCGCCGGGCCGGACACCAAGGGCCGCATCGAGATTGCGGACTTCAACGGCCGGGAGCTCTCGGCCGCGCTGACGGGAAAGACCCCGGCCACGGCCGATGCGGCCGCCTACCAGCACATCAGCGCGTCCGTGGAGTTCAAACATGGCCGGGGCTACACCGAGATCCCGGTGTTCAAGGCCAGCCTGGACGAGGCCCGGGTGGAGGGCCGCCTGCGCGTCACCGGCATCGAGAAGAAGTCGGTGAACTTCAACGTGCGCATTGAGGGCCTGGACGCCGACCGCTTCCTGCCCGCCAGGAAGGACGGCGAGGCCGCCCATGAGGCCCCGAAGGACGCGGCAATCGACCCGGCCACGGGCCAGCCCAGAAAGGACGAGCTGTTCCCGGTGGACACCCTGCGGGGCCTGAGCCTGGACGGCCAGCTCACAGCCGAGCGCTTCAAGATCAAGGGCCTGCGCTTCGTTTCGCTCAAGGTGCCCATGAGCGCCCAGAACGGCGTGCTGGAGGTGGGCCAGGTGGACGCCCGGCTGTACGACGGCTCGCTCAAGGGCGACTTGCGCGTGGACGTCCAGGGCGCGCAGCCCATCCTCACCCTGCACCTGGCGGTGGACAAGATCCAGGCCAGGGGGCTGTTCACCGACCTGAACAACAAGCCCAGCGGGCTCGCAGGCGCGCTGTTCCTCGACACGCCCTCGCCCCTGGTCTGCCACGGCAACAGCGTCCCGGCGCTCAAGAGCACGCTGCTCGGCCGCATGACCTTCGCCATCAAGGACGGCGTGTTCCCCGGCGTCAACCTGCTCGGCTCCATCACCGAGGTGGCGCAGAAGGCCAAGCAGGCCACTACCGGCATCGAGGCCGGGTCGGATAAGTCCACCAAGTTCGGCAGCATCACCGGCACCGCAGTCATCACCGGCGGCGTGGTGGCCGTCAACGACCTGGACCTGAAGTCCCCGTTCCTGCGCGCCGACGGCAAGGGCACGGTGAACCTGAACAACAAGGAAGTGGACTACACCGTGCAGGCGCGCGTGGTGCCGAGCACCGAGGGTCAGGGCGGCAGCTCCGGCATCTTCGGGCTGGTGGTGCCCATCCACGTCACCGGCCCGTACGACAACCCCTCCTACGGCACGGACTACCTGCGCGCCCTGGGCAAGGGCGCCCTCAACGCCGTGGGCGGCGTGGTGCAGGGCGTGGGCAACGTCATCACCGGCAAGAAGGGCAAGGACGGCAAGCGCTCCGGCGGCCTGCTGGAAGGGGTCAAAAAACTGTTCTGATCTGTGTCCAAATAAAATATCCTAAAAAAACGGAGATTTCATGCAACGCTTCGCATTTTTCGTCGACGGCTCGAACCTCTACGGCTCGCTACGCACCATGAACCTGGAGATCAACAACTACTCGCAACTCTACGCGCATATCTACCGCGAGGCCGTGAGCACCTGGCATGAGGTGACCCTGCAGGAAGCCCCGGCCCGGGCGCAGCTTCGGCGCGTGTACTGGTACGCCGTGGGCGGCATAGACGACTGGGACCTGCAGAACCCGCAGTCGCGCCTGGCGCTGCGCCAGGCCTTTGTGCGCGACGCCGAGATACGCGCCCTGTGGCTCACGCGGGTGTCCGCAGGCAACCCGAACCTGGCCGAGGCGGACCTGGAGGAGGAGGCCTGGCAGGCCTGCTATGCCGATTTCCGCGACTGGTACCACGCCAAGATCCGGGCCATCGACGGCATGCGCCGGTTCTACGCCGGGGTGCGCGCCTCTTCGGACCTCATCGACATCCGCGAGGCCGGGCACTGGAAGGTCAACTTTCTGCACAAGTGGGTGGAGGAAAAGGGCCTGGACACCGCCCTGGCCGTGGACATGGTGGCCCTGCAGGACAACTACGATGTGGCCGTGGTGCTCACCGGCGACGCCGACGCCATTCCGTCCATCCGGCACCTGAAGGAGCGCGGCAAGCACATCGCGGCCGTGGAGTTCGTGGGCGGCGGCGCGGCGGATACCCGCGGCCGGGCCTTCTCCTCCAGGCTCAAGACCCATGCGGACTTCGTGCTGCGCATCTTTGAAAAGGACCTGGTGCACCTGGACCACCGCAACAAGGGTATGAACGGGGCAGCGTAGCCCCAAGTGCAAGGGGCGCCGCCCCTTAAACCCCGCCGGGGGCGCTGCCCCCGAGCCCCGCCGGGGGGAATGATTCCCCCCGGATAGTTCTTCCAACTTCACTGCTAATCGACTGGTAAAAAAGATTTAATTTTTAGTTTCTGACACCGCTATGGCAAGCTACGGGACACGCACGGGACACGGAATGTGGCAGAAACTGTGGGGGAAACGTAATTTGCGGGAACAAGTTCCACTACGCCGCGACCTCAACTAACGTTGCTGGTGACTACCGCACGGAGGTTGTCAAGGATGGCCCTCCTCATTCCCTCCATCGGGGTTGCGCGAAGGGCGGCAAGTTGCGAAACTGTGTCGGCGACATCGCGCGGGCGGACTGGCTTTCCTTGGGTGAGAACGAATGGGCCATCGGTCTCTGTGAGAAGCCGGTCCTCTGGTAGCTCGATGATGAGTTGACGGTGCTTTGGGGAGTTGAGCATTTCCTTGTTGATTGAGAAATAGCACCCCAGGGCGGCGGCTCGCCTGGCCTCGGCTGCAGTGCCGGTGAACCAGTGCAGGACAACACGCCCCCTGCTTGCTGGCAGCGCGCGTTCGATGTGGCCGAGCACCTTCCCGACAGCCCGGACGCTATGCACTGAAAGAATCTTTCCCCCCTGTTCCGCACAGGCGCGGAGGATTCTCTCGAACACACGTTCTTGGTCGGGCAAGCTCCGGTAGAATCGTGGGCCAGCATCAAGTCCGATCTCACCCACGTATCGAGCGTCTGCCAGATAATGCTCAAACAAAGCCACCTCGCTTGCGCGCTCGGCAACGAGTTGTGGGTGAAGCCCTAGTGCGACACGAACATGCGTGGCGTTTTCTGCCAGTTCGCGGTTCCGAGGCCATGCCTTCGGCGTGGTCGTGACAGCAAGCGTGGCTACTCGTTCCCGATCACACTCTGCAATTAAATCCACGTGGTCTCGATAAAGGTCGAGGTGGCAGTGGAAATCAACCCAGTGAGGCTTCTGGTGAGTTTGTTCGTTCACAGCGGACTCGCTACCACACCTTCAATCAGTCGGCCAACCTCCTGCATTCCTGCGACGTAGACGGCTTCGTAGGCACCGAGTTTGTCAAGGTGATCCGTCAAGGGGCCTGGGCGATGAATGTCAAGACGAGCCCGTCCAGGTTTACGAGTGAGCCTGGATAACGCGAGTTGGAAGGAACGCACATTCTTTCCTTCTGCCTTGTTTGTGTCTAGGACACGAGCATGCATATCCTGAAGATGATATGGCGTATCGTCATCCCTCCAGGCCTCAAGGATGGCAGCACGCCGGATCAGGCAAGGCACACATCGTCCGCAGTGCTTGGGGGTTCGTTTGGAGGGATCACTTTCAAAACGGCGACTCTCCGACGAGCAGGACATTGTGTTCCGCGACTCTCGTTTTAGAAAAGCGATGTCGGCGCAGGCCTTCAGCATCTGGCCTTTGGTGAAAAAAGCATAGGGATTTTCAAGATGGACTTTAAGGTCAAGCTTACTCAAAAGCTCATCAAACCTTGCCATATAATAGGGGTGTGTCGTGCGAGTGCTGAGAGCTCCAAGCCGTAAAGGGTCAAGCGGCACGTTAAGTGAAATTAGACCATTCTCGGGTACGTACACAATCTGGTCGCCACCAAGGGCATCGGCAACCATTGAAGCCAGCGCAAAAAAAAGAAATGATCGGCTCCGTAAAGTGTTCTCGGTCGACCCTGCCCCTATGGTTTTGCTTCCAAATGCAACCTTGACTTGGATGTGATTGATGGACCTGCTGGGGAAGTGCTGCTTC
>Ga0209800_10001523_pt1 | contig 23725 bp, 24 predicted proteins | sample Higcelweek8metaG_FD_187174 | JGI IMG/M metagenome (GOLD analysis project Ga0209800, IMG submission 187174) | Freshwater pond sediment microbial communities from the University of Edinburgh, under environmental carbon perturbations - High... | ecosystem: Environmental > Aquatic > Freshwater >...
ATTCATTCTAACGATCCTGGATTGCCGCGCGCACAAGCGTGCGCTCGCAATTACGGGTTTTTGTGGGACTTTCATTTTTACGTCTTCACCGCTTTTGAGCCTGTTTTCCCTTTGCGTCATCCCGGCGCAGGCCGGGATCCAGAGTCACAGGAGGGAACATTCATTCTAACGACTCTGGATTGCCACGCGACAAGCGTGCGCTCGCAATTACGGGTTTTTGTGGGACTTTCATTTTTACGTCTTCACCGCTTTTGAGCCTGTTTTCCCTTTGCGTCATCCCGGCGTAGGCCGGGATCCAGAGTCACAGGCGGCAACATTCATTCTAACGACTCTGGATTGCCGCGTGCACAAGCGTGCGCTCGCAATGACGGGTTTTTGTAGGGCTTCTGGTTCCTAATCCCTGACCCCTGACCCCTCTCTTTTCTTACGCTTCCACCACGTTGAATTGGCGTTCGAGATTGCTGAAGCGCGTGAATTGGCCGTCGAAATGAAGCGGTACCGTGCCGATGGGGCCGTGGCGTTGTTTGGCGATCAAGACTTCCGCGATATTGCGTACTTCCTCGCCGCGCTCCATCCAGCGTTGATAGCGTTGGTTGAACTTGTCTTCGCCTTCGTCTTGACGGCGGGTCGGTTCCGAGCGGGCATGATAATATTCTTCGCGGTACACGAACATGACAACGTCGGCGTCTTGTTCGATCGAACCGGATTCACGTAAATCCGAAAGCTGTGGATGCTTGTCTTCGCGGGATTCAACGGCGCGCGAAAGCTGCGAGAGCGCCAAAACCGGCACATCCAGTTCTTTGGCCAGCCCCTTAAGTGAGCGCGTAATTTCCGAGACTTCCTGCACGCGATTATCGGAGCTGCGTGCCGAGCCGTGCAAAAGTTGCAAATAGTCGATGACGATCAAGCCCAAATGCGGCACCAGCCGTTTAAGCCGCCGCGCCCGCGTGTGAAGCGAGGCCACGCCAAGGCCCGGCGTATCGTCGATAAAAAGCGGCGCATGTGAAAGAAACTTGGTGGCTTCCACGAACTTGGTGAAATCGTCTTGCTTGATCTCACCGCGACGGATTTTGTCCGATGGCACGCTTGAATAATCGCCGAGCAAACGGGTGGCGAGCTGTTCGCTCGACATTTCGAGCGAGAAGAACGCGACCGCGCCGCCTTCTTTGCCATTGGATTCATGGAACGCGCGCGCGCCGTTGATGGCAAGATTGGTGGCCAGCGCCGTTTTGCCCATCGACGGACGACCGGCCAAGATCACCAGATCCGATTTTTGGAACCCGCCTAGCTTGCGATCTAAATCGCGCAGGCCCGTGGTCATGCCCGTGATGTGGCTGTCGCTCTTAAAGGCTTCGTCTGCGAGGCGCAGCGAAACGGCGAGCGATTTATCAAGCCGCACAAAGCCCCGGTTCAGTTCGCCCGTCTGCGCCAGCTCGAACAAGCTGTGTTCCGCGGATTCGATTTGCTTGCTTGCAGGTTGGTCAAGGTCTTGTTGGAAGGCGACATTCACGATGTCTTCGCCCAGCGCGATAAGTTGGCGGCGCAGATACAGATCGTGGATAAGCTGGCCATAGTCGGCGGCGTTGATGACGCTGATGACGCTCGCGGCTAAATCGCCAAGATATTGCGCGCCGCCCACGCCAGCCAGAGCCGGATCGTTTTCAAACAACCCACGCAACGTTTTGGGGTCGGCCAACTGGCCGCGTTGAATCATGGTCGCGATAGAATCGAAAAGCCGCTGATGCACAGGGTCGTAGAAATGCTCAGGTTTCAACGTGTCGCTGACTTTTTCGAAGACGTTATTATTGATCAGGATCGCGCCGAGGAGCGATTGCTCGGCTTCGATATTGTGGGGCACGGTGCGCGGCAGCGTAAGGTCGCCTGTGGCGCGAAGGGCGGGTAATGAAGAGATGTTGTCTGACATGTCCCTGTCATAGCAAACCCTTGACCCTTAGGCCTAAACTTAAAAAGGGTCTGTGGACAAAAGACTTGTGGATAACGGGGATAAACTTTGCCAATGGCGCGGGAAGGGGCCGTTTCCACTAGGGCTTAACCGCTACGAAAAGCGATTTTATAGCGCTTCACACTCCACGATTAAATAATCGGCGTGCTCGATCCACTCATAAGCCAGCGGCTGCGCAGATCGGTATGGTTAAGCGAAAACCATTGGATCGCGATGATCGAGGCCGCATCGCGCAATTTGCCAGCGTAAAGCAGGTTGAGAGCCTGTGCTGCATCAAGGACGATGACTTTGATGTCTTCAGCCTCGCGGGTCAGGCCATAGACAGTGCCGTCTTCCGGGGCGGTCGTGCGGCCCACATAAATCGACGTATGTTCCGAAAGGCAGCCGGGGCTTGGGTAAAAGCTGTGGATTTTTTGGAGTTCGGCCACTTCGCAGCCCGCTTCTTCTAAAGATTCGCGCCGTGCCGTCATTTCGGGCGTCTCGCCGGGCTCGATCACGCCAGCGACAAGCTCGGTCAGATAGGGATCGTCGCCTTTGGCCATAGGGCCGGGGCGGAATTGTTCGATCATGATGACCTGATCGTGGTGCGGATCGAAAAGCAGCACTACGACGGCCTCACGGCCGCCATCGAAGATTTCACGCGTAAAGGGCGCAGACCAGCCGCCAGCATAAAGCTCTTGCCTTATGTGGAACCGATCAACGCGGAAATAGCCCTGAAACAGGGCTTCACGATACAGGATTTCAAACTTTTTCTCTGACATCCCCGGAAGATAGCAAGTCAAACGGCTGAGGAATAGGGGGTTGTGGAAGAAAGGCCCATTTGAAGGATTTTAGGGCAGGCGGCAGCTCTGTTTGGTTAAGATCGCAAGCCTCCCCCAAAAAAATCGTCATCGCGAAGCGCAACGCGCTGCGGCGAGCCAGAGTCGTTTGAATGAGTGTTGGTTTTATGGCCCTGGATTGCCACGCGCACAAGCGTGCGCTCGCAATGACGATGGTTTTTTGAGAGGGGGTGGCAAGTAAGGGCGAAGGCATCGCCGTTTAGCGATAAAAAGGCCCCCAACCGCTGGCCTGCGGCTCCCCGGGACGGACTTGAACTGATTAGCTTTTGTTGGCGAGCTTGCGAGCCTAGAAAAGCTATCACCCCCGCGAAGGCGGGGGCCTAGGGCGGGAAGAGCAATTTATGGTTTTTTAAGAGAAATGGCTCCCCGGGACGGACTCGAACCACACGCGGTTGCGCCGAAGGCGCAGAGCAAAGAAAAAGACGGCGGATTTTAGCAAAAATGGCTCCCCGGGACGGACTCGAACCGCCGACAAGGTGATTAACAGTCACCTGCTCTACCAACTGAGCTACCGGGGAATGGGGGCCATCTATAATGGGTGTTTTCGGTCGATGCAACCCCCAAAATTTGCTTTCTTCGGCCTTTTTCGCCTCTTTACCCATTGAGGCGGCAGCCCGATCCGGGCATTATCCCCTCGCGTGCGGGTATGGCGAAATTGGTAGACGCATCGGACTTAAAATCCGAAGTTCGCAAGGACGTGCCGGTTCAAGTCCGGCTACCCGCACCAGCGGCGAGCTGCCGCTTATATTTTTTCAAGGATACATCCATGGATAAAATCCTCATTCTCGATTTTGGATCGCAAGTGACCCAGCTGATTGCGCGGCGCGTGCGCGAGGCGGGCGTGTATTGCGAAATCCATCCGTTCAACCGGACGGACGACCAGATCAGAGAATTTGCGCCAAAGGGGATTATCCTTTCGGGCGGCCCCGCTTCGACGACGGAAGCGGGCAGCCCTCGCGCGCCCAATGCTGTGTGGGAACTCGGCGTGCCGGTCTTTGCTATTTGCTATGGGCAACAGACGCTGTGCATGCAGCAAGGCGGCATGGTCGAAAGCGGCCACAGCCGTGAGTTTGGTAAAGCTGAAATGGTCGTGAGTGAAACGTGCGACATCTTCGCCGACTTTTGGCCCATCGGGACAAAGCCGCAAGTGTGGATGAGCCATGGTGATCGCGTCACAAAAATTCCGCCGGGCTTTAAAGTCGTGGCCACAAGCGAAGGTGCGCCGTTTGCTTTTATCGCGAACGAAGAGCGCAAGATTTACGCCACGCAGTTTCATCCCGAAGTCGTGCACACGCCCGATGGCGCGAAACTGCTCGGCGCGTTCGTGCATAAAATCTGCGGCATTGGGAATGACTGGAGCATGAAGGCGTTCCGTCAAAACGAAATTGCCAAAATCCGCGCGCAAGTTGGCGATGGCAAAGTGATCTGCGGTTTGTCCGGCGGCGTGGATAGCTCGGTCGCGGCTGTGCTTATTCATGAGGCGATTGGCGAGCAGCTGACCTGCATCTTCGTCGATACAGGCCTCATGCGCGAAGGCGAGGGCGAAGAAGTCGTGACGCTCTTCCGTCAGCATTATAAGATTCCGCTTGTGGCAGTGGACGCGTCCAAATTGTTTTTGGATGCACTGGCCGGGGTGAGCGATCCTGAGACGAAGCGCAAGACGATTGGCAAATTGTTCATCGACGTGTTCGAAGCCGAAGCCCGCAAAGTTGGCGGCGCGCAATTCTTGGCGCAAGGCACGCTGTACCCAGATGTGATCGAGAGCGTTTCGTTCATCGGCGGGCCGAGCGTGACGATCAAATCGCATCATAATGTCGGCGGGCTGCCTGATCGTATGAATATGAAACTTGTCGAGCCGCTTCGTGAGTTGTTCAAAGACGAAGTCCGCGCCCTAGGCCGTGAGCTAGGCCTGCCGCCGTCGTTTGTGGGCCGCCATCCGTTTCCGGGGCCGGGCCTTGCCATTCGCGTGCTGAGCGATATTACGGAAGAGAAGCTCGCCATTTTGCGCAAGGCCGATACGGTTTATCTTGATGAGATTCGCAAAGCCGGGCTTTATGACGAAATCTGGCAGGCTTTTGCCGTCTTGCTTCCTGTGCGTACGGTTGGCGTGATGGGCGATGGGCGGTCTTATGATTATGTGCTGGGGCTTCGCGCTGTGACGTCTGTCGATGGGATGACGGCGGAATCCTATCCCTTTGAGCATGCCTTTTTGGCCCGTGTGGCCACGCGCCTCATCAACGAAGTGCGGGGTATTAATCGCGTTGTCTATGACGTGACGAGCAAGCCGCCGGGCACGATTGAGTGGGAATAGCTTAAAAGGCCCGATGCCGGAAAACGACCATGACAAGACCTGTCAATCGGACTAGTATCCCGGCGTACGATGTCAAAAGGGTATATAAGGTATGAAGCGACTTCTCTTCTGTTTGCTCTTTTTGGGTCTTTGCAGCCCCGCTTTTGCTGGAGGCCAGTGCTATTCCTCGACTGAAGTGCAGGCCGAACAGCTTTTGCGCCTTCACTCCGAGCTTCTCGTAATTTCGCTGACCTGCCGCCAAAGCTCAACTGGCGGCGATCTGGTCAAGGGCTATACTGGTTTTACGAGCAAACACATCACGGCCCTTCATCAGGCCGAAGAAACGATGAAGGCGTTCTACGAAAAAGCCCATAAAGGCAAAGGGACGGCTGAACTTGACCGTTTGCGCACGCGCCTTGCCAATGAATGCGGCCATGAGGTCGTGATCGAATCGCCGAACGGGTATTGCGCGTCCCGTCGGGACAAGGTTGTCAGCCTCTATGATTCGCCTCCCGATGCCCTTTACGGCTACGCGGCGCGTCTTTATGCTGGCATCCCGACGGCTGCTCCTGTATGCCGTGGGGCGACAAAGGCTAATTTTGAGGGTGATTCCGCCTCTAAAGTCAGTTTTCGTCAGTCTCAAGTTAATTCCCCTTGACCCGGGCGGCTGAATCCGCCAAAAAACGACCCACTTTAACACCGCTCAAAAAGTGTTGAACCATGCCCAGTCTTAAAGACCTTAAAAATCGTATCGCTAGCGTCAAGTCCACGCGCAAGATCACCTCAGCCATGAAGATGGTTGCGGCGAGCAAGCTTCGTCGCGCGCAGGATCAAGCCGAGTTCTCTCGGCCTTATGCGCGGCGTATGAATCAAATGCTCTCTGATCTCGCCCGTTTGGCCGATCCCACGCAAAAGCTTTCGCCTTTGCTTATTGGGAACGGCAAGGACCAGACCGTTTTGCTGATTGTCATGACTTCGGATCGCGGCCTGTGCGGCGCCTTTAATGGCTCGGCCATCCGCGAAGCGCGCTTGCAGATCAAGACGCTCGAAGCGCAGGGCAAAACAGTGAAGCTGATCTGTGTAGGCCGCAAGGGGCGCGATCTTTTGCGCCGCGAGCACAGCGACAAGTTCCTTCACACGGCTGAAAGCGGCTCGAAAAAGCGTATCGAGCTTGGCGATGCCCGCGAATTGGCGACGAAAATCCTCTCGCTTTATGAGGAAGGCGCCTTCGATGTGGCTCAGATCGTCTATAACAAGTTCAAATCGGCGATCTCGCAGGTCATCACGGTTGAGCCGTTGATCCCGTTTGTGCCGTCTGAGCCGGAAGCTTCGGCGGAAGCCAAGACGGAAGGCCCGCAAGCACTGTTTGAGCTGTTTGAGCCGACCAAGGAAGTTTTGCTTGAAAAGCTTTTGCCGCGTCATCTGGAAATCCAGATCTTCCGTGCGCTTTTGGAAAGCGCGGCGGGCGAGCAGGGCGCACGTATGACCGCTATGGACAACGCGACGCGCAACGCGGGCGACATGATCGACCGTTTGACGCTCAATTACAACCGTTCGCGCCAAGCCTATATCACCAAGGAGCTGATCGAAATCATCTCCGGTGCTGAGGCTGCAGCGTAATCTTTTAGGAACAAAAGAAAGAAACAGGGGAAAAACGATGACGACCACAACCACCAGCGAAGGCCATATCACCCAAGTCACAGGCGCCGTTGTCGACGTTCATTTCACCGGCAATTTGCCGTCGATCTTGAACGCGCTCACGACCGAGATCGAAGGGCGTAAGCTCATTCTCGAAGTCGCGCAGCACCTTGGTGAAAACACGGTTCGCGCCATCGCCATGGACACCACGGATGGTATGGTTCGCGGGCAGGCCGTTCAAGACACGGGCGCGCCGATCATGGTTCCCGTTGGCCCCGAAACGCTGGGTCGTATTTTGAACGTCGTTGGTGAGCCGGTCGATGAACGCGGCGCGGTCACGACCAAGCAAAAGTTCCCGATTCACCGCGAAGCGCCTTCTTTTACCGAGCAATCGACGGAAAAGCAGATCCTTGTGACCGGTATTAAGGTCGTCGATCTTCTCGCGCCGTATGCACGCGGTGGTAAAATTGGTCTGTTCGGCGGCGCTGGCGTCGGCAAGACGGTGCTCATTCAAGAGCTCATCAACAACGTTGCCAAGGCGCACGGTGGTTATTCCGTGTTTGCCGGTGTCGGTGAACGTACCCGTGAAGGAAACGATCTTTATCACGAAATGATCGATTCCGGCATTATCAAGACCGACGGCCCCGGCTCGAAAGTGGCCTTGGTTTATGGTCAGATGAACGAACCGCCGGGCGCGCGCGCGCGCGTCGCTTTGACGGGCCTCACGCTTGCCGAATATTTCCGCGACGAAGAAGGCCAAGACGTGCTCTTCTTCGTGGATAACATTTTCCGCTTTACGCAAGCTGGCTCGGAAGTGTCCGCTTTGCTGGGCCGCATTCCGTCAGCCGTCGGTTATCAACCGACCTTGGCCACGGACATGGGCGCTTTGCAAGAACGCATCACCACGACGACCAAAGGTTCGATCACCTCGGTGCAAGCCATTTACGTCCCCGCCGACGATCTCACCGATCCGGCGCCTGCCACGTCGTTTGCCCATTTGGATGCCACCACGGTTCTTTCGCGTCAGATTGCGGAACTCGGCATCTATCCGGCGGTCGATCCGCTTGACTCCACCAGCCGTATTCTCGATCCGCTGGTTGTCGGTGATGAGCATTACAACACGGCCCGCGCCGTGCAGAAGATCCTGCAAACCTACAAATCGTTGCAAGACATCATCGCGATTTTGGGTATGGACGAACTTTCGGAAGAAGATCGCTTGATCGTCTCCCGCGCCCGCAAAATCCAACGCTTCCTCTCGCAGCCGTTCCATGTGGCCGAAATCTTCACGGGTTCGCCCGGTGTGTTCGTCAAGCTCGAAGATACGATCAAGGGCTTTAAGGGCATCGTCAACGGCGAATACGATCATCTTCCTGAATCGGCTTTCTATATGGTCGGCACAATTGAAGATGCCGTGGCCAAGGGCGAAAAAATGCTCAAGCAGGCGGCTTAATACCAATACAGGCGCTTTCTGTGCTTCGGCACAGAGCGCCTGCTTGCTGTGAATGAAGGTGAACATGTCCAATCAAATCCAATTCGAACTTGCCTCGCCCGAGAAAATGACTGTCAGAAAGCCCGTCGTCATGGCGATGGTTCCGGGCAGCGCGGGGCGCTATGGCGTTTTGGCCGGACATGCGCCGGTGGCGAGCGAAGTGATGGCCGGGGTTGTCGAGCTTTATGAAAACGACACTGTGACCATTACGGATCGCTTCTTTGTCACGGGCGGCTTTTGTGAAGTCGCGCAGGGCCGCTGCACCATTATGGCCGACAAAGTTTTCCGTATGGACGAGCTGAAGCCCAGCGAGATTGAAGCTTCCATCAAAACGCTTTTGGCACAAGCCGACGCGGCGGATAAGGAAGAGGCGCGTGAAGGCGTGATGGCGCAGATCGTCGTCGAACGCGCGAAGCTCTTCGCCGCGGCGTAAGAGTTCTTCTTATCGTTTTTTTAAAGCCCTCGACGCTGATGCGCCGGGGGCTTTTTCTTTCTGCCACCTTCGACCGCCCGCCTGCGTGGCCATTTCTTGTCATTCGAATGAGCGGCTGTTCGTGTCACCCTGGGTCCCGGAGAAACCCTTCGGGTTTTCCGGGACAAGAATTTTTTGTTTTGTCTTGAAGGAAGAGTGCCGTCCTCACCACCAAAATTACCCGTCACTCCCGCGAAGGCGGGAGTTCCGTTTGGTTCTCTTTGTTTTAGTGAGTACCTGTCATTTTCCAAGAACCGCAGCTCGCGTGGCGCTTTTGTTATTCGAATGAGCGGCTGTTCGCGTGACCCTGGACCCCGGCCTACGCCGGGGTGACGAGGAAGGGAGGAAGGAAGAAAGAAAAAGCTTCCTTAACCCCGAACCCCGAGTCCCCAGTCCCTCCTTCCTGACCCCTGACCCCTATCTGAAATACGGCAGCTCTTGGGCAAATGTGGCCAAAGAGTCAAAGACATGCCTCTCTCGCGCTTAAAAATGGACTCATTTCTCCCGTAAGACTCTTAGCTAAGGAACGGTTTTTCCCTAGCGAAGAGGAGCTTAAGATGTTCAAAGATGTCGTCGTCGCGGTTGGTCTTCTTGTTGCCACAGGTGCCTTTGTGACCTGCATGAAGGAGCTGACAAAACCCGTAGCCATTTTGCCTAACACAAGCTATACGCGCGTTCTTAGGTCCGATCCTGAGACATTAAGACCCATGGCCAAACTATTGGACGTTCAAAGCCAGTCTCCCGCCGCTCAGGTCGGCAGGGACGATCATGGCGAAGTCCGTGTGGCGTTCAAAGGTGCGGACAAAAGCGTTTTTGTCCGTCTGTCCCCCAACGCAACCGAAGTCACGACCGTGCAAGGCGACGTGGCTGAAACCAAAGTGCTGTTCCGGGATGGCGAAGTGGATGAATATTCACGCGATGTCGATGCCAAAGAGGGGCTTGGCGGTACGCCGCGGCGCTCTTTGAAAAGTCTTTTGCCGGGCCGGAAGGGCGATGTCACCGCCGAAGTCTCGCGTGTTGCCGCTGCGGCGCAGCAGGTTGCCTATAGCTTCTAAATGGTATTGGTCGGGGTGCAGGTGGGAAGAAATGACCGCCTAGCATCCTTCTATCTCATTGATATAAAACAAAACACATTTGGCACGGCCCTTGCATTTTATAGCGTTGAAAGGCAGTTCTTTCACCCGCAATAGGATGCATGGCGCATGGATAACTACAGTCAAATCAGTGCTTCGACCTACGGTGTCGCTCAAGCGAGCGCTTCCAAGAGCCGTGTCATTGCCGCCATTCAAAATGCCAGCGAGCGCTCAGGCGTTGATTTCACGTATCTCGTGAACAAAGCCTCTCAGGAAAGCAGCCTAAACCCGACCGCCAAGGCTAGCTCAAGCTCGGCGACGGGCCTTTATCAATTCATCGACCAAACATGGCTGAAAACGGTCAAGGAAAGCGGCGCTCAATACGGCCTGAGCGAACAAGCCGACAAGATCACGATTGGTTCGGACGGCGTAGCGCGCGTAGCAAGCGCGGCGGATCGCAAAGCGATCTTGGCCATGCGGAACGATCCGGTTGTTTCGGCTGAAATGGCGGCTGAGCTGACTAAAACCAATAAAACCGCGCTGGAAAGCAAAGTGGGCGGTGAGATTGGTTCGACGGAATTATATCTGGCGCATTTTTTGGGTGCCGGTGGCGCTTCGCAGTTGCTTAAGACGATGAAGAACAATCCAACAGCTTCGGCGGCCTCGATCCTGCCGCAAGCGGCGCAGGCGAATAAAAGCGTTTTTTATGACGAAACAACGGGCAAGGCGAAAAGCGTCAGCGACATCTATCAGCATTTCGCCGCCAAGTTTGACGACACGCCAGCGTCAAGCGGCACAACAAGCCGCGTGGCCTCGCTTGGCAACAGCACGCTTGCGGCGCAGGATTCCGATCTTACGAGCCTTGTGCAAGACGACACGACAGCGAGCCTTTTGTCCTCCAGCTTGATGGGCACGACGAGCGGTTCCTCGATGACGTTATCAAACGGCATAACCTTGGATAAAGGCACGCCAACCCCGTTTGCGACCATGATGCTGGCGCAAATGGACATGGATACGTTCGGCATGAACGCCATGGACTCCGCCTATCAGGTTGAAAAGAGCAACGACAATGACGCGCGTGTGAAGTCAGCCTATAAAATAATGGCCGACGCAGCGTAATTACCCCCGCGGGGCGGCGGCGCGGGTGAGGCGGTCGTTGATTGCGGCACCGAGGCCTGTCATGGGGATCGGCATCACGGCGATGCCTGAAAAGGTCGGATCGTCCAGCGCACGCAGCATCGTAAACAAATTGGCCGCTGCTTCAATCACATCGCCTTTGGCGCTGAGATTGATGCGAAACGCACCGCCTTTGATATCATGATCGGAGCCAAAGGCTAACAGCGCTTCATGCGCCGTTGCTTCCGTCGCATTCAACCGAACGGGCAGGCCGGGGGCATAGTGGCTCAGCAACATGCCGGGGCTTTTGGGGGCTGTGTCGTCGTGAAGCGCTTCGCTGACTGGCCCTAAAAGCGCCTCAAGCGTTTCTTTGGCCAAGCCGCCGGGGCGGAGCAATGTTGGCCGCTCGGTTGTCAGATCAAGGACGGTCGATTCCACGCCAACCGGGCAGGTGCCGCCATCTAAAATCAGATCAACGTTTTCGCCCAGCGAATCTGCGACATGTTCAGCCTTCGTCGGGCTTAGCCTGCCGGACGCGTTGGCGCTTGGCGCCGCTAGAGGGCACCCGGCTTGCCTAATGAGCGCTTGGGCGATGGGATGGTTGGGAAAGCGGATGGCGATACTGTCAAGACCAGCACTGGCTAAAAGCGCGATGGGCGAGCCGGGTGCGCGCGGCAAAACCAACGTGAGCGGCCCGGGCCAAAAATGCTTAGCGCACAGGCTGGCCCGGCTGTCCCAGCGCACCAACTTTTCAATCCCGTCCAAAGAAGCAATATGCGCGATAAGCGGATTAAAGCTTGGCCGCCCCTTGGCCGCATAGATGGCGGCGATGGCCTGTTCGTTCGTGGCGTCGCCGCCAAGGCCGTAAACGGTTTCCGTCGGAAAAGCCACAAGGCGACCGGCGCGGATCAAGTTTGCGGCTTGCGCGAGGGCGTCTGGGGTCGGGGGTGTGAGGCGCTGTTTGGGGTGCACTTGGGTCTGCCTTTGATTAAGGCCCGAACTAAAGCATGTTTTTCCCTTATTTTCCAGAGCCTTCGTCATGTTTATTTCGCATGACAGCGCCCGGGGCAACAGATATTCTGCCGCGCATGTCACGTTTGTTTCATTTTGCCTTTACCATGCTCGCTATGCTCTTCGCGCTTGCCGCGATTGCTTTGGGGATTCTTGCATGGAAGTTGGTTGCGCGGCCTTTGGCTTCAAGCGAACTCACGCCTTATGTCGAGGCCGTAGTTGAGAGACTTGCGCCCGGCACAAAGGCCTCCATCGGCCATTCCAATATCGCGTGGGATAATAACAAACACATTATCACGATCACCTGTGATCAGGCTCAGCTGTTTGATCAAGCCGGGAAGCCTGTGGTTTCTTTCCCGAACGTGAGCGTAAAGGTCGGGCTTTGGAGTCTGTTGCGTGGCCGCGTTGTGCCAATTGAACTGATGGCTGATAACGCGCAATTTTGGTTTACGCATCACCGCGATGGATCGTGGACTGGCGGCGGAAGCTCTGTGCAAGCGGTGGCCCCAAGTTCGGATGATGGCACAGACGTTCTTTCGTTTTTAAAAGATGTCGGCGATGAGCTGGCGAACGAAACCCTTTCGCATCATCTTTCGATCAACGAAGCTGTTTATGCTGTTCATGATGAAATGATCCAAAAAGATTGGGCATTGACCGCGCGTGAAATTACCTTGACGCACGAGAAAACGGATACAAGCGGCAATGCGAAAATTGAGGTCACGCAAGGCGATCGCACAGCCTTTATGACGGCGCATTATCATTATGACCGTCCGGCGCGGCAGCACCAAACGGAAGTTACGTTTCAAGATATCCGGCTTTCGGCTTTGGCTACGCAAGATCCGAACCTCGCCTTTCTTGCCGCGCTCGATTTGCCTTTAACCGGCACCTTTTCCTTTGGCACAGATCGCGCCCTAAACGTTTCTGCGGCGGCCTTGACGATTGAAGGCGGCGCGGGCCAAGTGATCAGCGATGCGCTGTGGGACAAGCCGCGTGAAGTACGTTCGCTCTCTATCGAAGCGCATTATACGCAAGCCAATGCAACTATTGATTTGAGCAAGTTTATGCTCGATCTTGGTGGACCTGTGCTTTCCTTGACCGCACAGACTAAAACGCCACCGACGCGTGATCTGATTTGGCGCCATCCGCGTCAGGATGAAGCGTTTGAAGCTAAAGTGAAGCTCACCAACTTGCCGATGGATCAATTCGCGGATGTCTGGCCGAAGCTGGCTGTGCCGAATGCGCGGTCATGGTTGATTGATAATCTAAAACAAGGCCGGTTTACGCAAGGCGAAATGACCTTGCGCGGACGTGTGAAGTGGGACGATCTCGCCAGCTCGGAATTGAACGACGGTGAGGGGAAGATTGCGGCCGATAGCGCGCGCGTGACCTATATGCCCGGCATGCCCGCGATTGAAAATGTGAGTGCCGAAGCGACGTTTGATCTGCGCCACATGGACGTTAAAATTCTTGGCGGTCACACGGGCGATATCAAAATCTTGCCTTTTACGCTGAGCATGACAGATTTTGATAAGGTGGATCAATATATATCGATTCCTGTTCGTCTGACTGGCCCGACGCAAAGCGTGCTGAAGCTCTTGGACTCGCCGCCGCTTGGTTATGCCAAAGCCGTGGGGCTTGTGCCTTCTGATACAAGCGGCCAAGTCGAAGGCGTTTTGACGCTCGCCATGCCGATGCTCAACGATCTTTTGCTCGACGACATCAAGTATAAGGCGGAAGCGACGTTTAAAGATCTTGGGTTGAAAAACATGATTCCCAAAATCGAAGTCTCGCAGGGCAATCTAGCGTTTCATCTTAGCCAAGAGGGTTTTGCTCTTGAAGGGCCTGTGGCGTTGAATGCGGTGCCGATGAGTTTGATATGGAAGAGCCATTTTAATTCACAGGCTCAACCGAATATGCCGCTTCATGAAGCCACGGTGACGGGTGCGATTAAAGGCGATCAGTGGGCCGCTTTCGGTCTTGAGGGGATGCTTAAAACAGATGGGCTGACTCCCATTAAGGTTCAGTACGCTAATGTGCGCAAAGGTCTTTCGCGCCTTTCTGGTGAGCTGGATTTCAAAAATTCGTCTGTCCAAGTCGAAACGATTGGTTGGGACAAACCGCGCGGCGTTGCGGCAAAGCTGAATATTGATGCCGAAATGGCTGACAAGAAAGATATCAAGATTAAGACCTTCGTCTTGCGTGGCACGGATATCAACGTCAAGGGCACGGCGGAGCTTGATGGGCTCACAGGCGATGTGCGCAAAGCGCAACTAAACCCCTACATTCTCGGTAAAAGCGATGCGTCGATTCAAATTGTGAATCCTCAAGAGCAGAGCGATCCTGTTCAGATGCTCATTGAAGGCAAGGCGCTTGATATGAGTGGTCTTGATAGCGGGTCTTCAAAAGATCAGAGGCCTCGCGCTAAGATTTACGACATTACGTTGGAAAAACTTTATACAAGCGATAAGGGTTTTTTGACGAATGTCTTGGCAAAAATGACGCGCGACCAAATCGGGTGGTCAGCCATTGACTTCACTGGTCTTGCGCAGGGTGAAACGCCTGTACGCGTGAGCTTGCGGCCCGAAGGCTTGCGAAAAAAGTTTGAAGTGACCTCCGATAATTTTGGAACCGCGCTGACGGGTATGGGGCTTTCCGATACGGTTAAGGGCGGCACGATTTGGATTGGCGGTGAAAGCTTGCCCGAAGATCCCCGCGTGATCAGCGGTAAGGTGAAGATCGATTCCTTCTCCGTGTCCGGCTTGCCCGTTTTGGCGCGGCTGCTCAGTGCTGTTTCGCCTTTTGGTTTTTTGGATCTGATTACAGGCGATGCCGCGTTTGATCGTCTGCGTGGTGGTTTTAAATGGTCGGGCAGCCATATTGAATTAAATAAGGTTCGTGCCGTGGGTTCTGTCGCGGGTATTAATTTGGATGGCCACGTTGATACGGATACCAACACGGCTATGCTCAGCGGCACCTTGGTTCCGTTTAGCTTTATGAACAGCGTCATCGGCTCGATCCCACTTTTGGGCGACGTTATTACAGGCGGCGATGGGCAGGGCGTGATTGCTGCATCCTTTACGGTACGCGGTTCGCTTGATGATCCGGCAGTCAGCGTTAACCCTGTTTCGTTGCTTACGCCCGGGTTCTTGCGCAATTTATTTTTCCCCGGCGATGACGGCGAAGAGGTTGAGAAGGTTAAATAGGCTTTTTCACGTTGAAACTATTTTTATGAATTGAGCGGTCAGGGGGGCAAACCTTATGGTGGGGCCATGACCCAGAGAGAAGATATCCGTTTTTATATCGAGAATGCAGAACAGATGGCCCAGCTCGGCCAATTGTTTGGTGCTTGCTATGTTAACCCTTTGTTGGCTCCAGAGGCCCCAGCCCAACCTATCGTCGTTGCCCTCTACGGGCCCGTCGATTCAGGAAAAACGACATTTGCCTTAGGAATGCCCGATGTGCCGGGTGCGCTGGCTAGATCGTATCGTGAAGCACAGAATGTAGCTTTTTCAAATAAAACGCCGAGCGGCTTATCCCTTCGCTACGTTGATCAAGGTTATTGCACCTACCCTGACGAAAGACGTTGGCCGAAGCGTGGCGATGTCATAACTGCGGCAAGCAGAATTTCTCTTCTTGAGACAGAACTCAAAAGACCGCATGAGACTTTTGTCCGCGTCAAAGAGGGTGAGCGCGGGCTTGATATTATCGAACATGCTGCCTTACCGCATGTGTTACGGGCCGATGTCGCCATCGCCATTTCTTCGACAAGCGACTACAAGGACAATGTCGCGTATTACAGCCGCCTTATGCGTGCGACGCGCAATAGCCTGTGCAAGCCGCCAGAGCGGCCAGATCAATATCCTTATTCGACGTGGGATTTGTCACGCCTTACGCAAGCGCATCGTTTTTTTACGACCGATATGGCGGAGCTGTTGCGTTCAACAAACCATCTCTTGCGTTGGAGCCGGCCTGCACGCGTGGTTCAATTTTCATTCTTCTCACAGGAAAAAACAGGGCCCATGCGTGAATCTTCCGAGGCTTTTCTGCAGAAAGCTGCGGCTTTTAAGTTGTAACTAATCCCATGCAAAATGATCGTAGAAAGAGAACCAAACGGGATGCCCGCCTGCGCGGGCATGACGTGAATCTTAGGGAAATAACCACCTCTCAAAACCTCGTCATCCCGGGCACTCGGGATCCAGGGTCACAGGGACGAACGCTTGTTCCAAGGATTATAGATTGCCACACAGGCCTTCGGCTGCTCGTGAGAGTCCTGCAGTGAATGCTTATTTTTCCGGGTCTTTGTCGTCTTCGCCGACAAAGCGTTGTACGCCTTGTTCCCAATCTTCGGCGGTTTGGAAATGGCTACCCCAAATGCCGCTTTTTTCGGCGTGAGCCTTATTTTCTTCCTCAAGATAGGGCGGGGCCAACAAGCTATTGGCCTTGCCGCTTAAGGCCCATCCGGTTTGGATGAGTTGTTTGGCTATATCTCTTTTGCCGTGCGTTTGGCCGTGCCTGAAACATTGGGCAATGATGGGGTTATCACCTTGTTTTTCACGCACATGGCATTCGATTGTGCGACTTTCAACAAAATGGCGCAGGACAAGCGTGGCCTGTTCGCCGCAATCCCATGCCGTTCCATTTTGCCAGCATTGCTGATCCGGCGCGAGTGGGCTTACGCCCCATAATGAAATCTTCTTACCATCCAAGGTCAGGAGATTGGAAGATTCCACAACAGGCACACCTGAGATGATTTCGTCAGAGTCTTCGGCGGTTTCCGGTTCCTCGGCCAACGCTTGGCCAAAACCCACCGCGAGCAAAAACGCGAGAGCGATTATGTGTCGGTTAGGTCTAGCCTTCATGGTGCAACTTCATTCCAACGTAAAAGGGGCAAACGGAGACAGCTTTGCGCTGCCGACGGATAAATGTTATACCGAGACGCTTTATTATTAAAGCGTGATGAATCAATAAAACCTTCTTCTGACAAGATAAGGGCGCTTTCCATGATGGCTTTACCAACAGATTCTTTGCCCACACGCACCGAGACGGACACAATCGGGCCGATCGAAGTCCCCGCCGCCCATTATTGGGGCGCGCAGACCCAGCGCAGCTTGCGAAACTTTAAAATCGGCGGTGAGCGCATGCCTGCCGCGCTGATCCGGGCCTTTGGTGCCGTTAAAAAGGCCGCAGCCTTGGCCAATATCAATCTAAACGTCCTTGACGTGGAACTTGGACAGGCCATTGTGGCGGCCTCTCAGGAGATCTATGAGGGCCTTTGGGAGGATGAATTCCCGCTCGTGGTCTGGCAAACGGGCTCTGGCTCGCAAACTAACATGAATGTGAACGAGGTTATTGCCAACCGGGCGATTGAGATGCTTGGTGGGGTGATCGGCAGCAAGAAACCCGTTCATCCGAATGACCATGTGAACCGTGGGCAAAGCACGAACGATTGTTTCCCGACTGCCATGCACGTGGCCGCCGTTCTGATGATTGAAGATGAGCTTGTCCCGGCGCTCACCGCGTTTCATGAAGCGTTGGATGCCAAAACCCAAGCTTTTGCTTCCATCGTCAAAATTGGTCGCACGCATTTGCAAGATGCCGTGCCCTTGACCTTGGGACAGGAATTTTCCGGTTATGCAACCCAGGTTGAACTGGCCATCGCACGGGTGCGCAGCACTCTGCCTCATCTCTATCCCCTTGCGCAGGGTGGCACGGCCGTCGGTACGGGCTTGAATACGAAAAAGGGGTTTGCCGAACGCTTTGCCAAAGAAATGGCGGAACTTACCGGCAAACCGTTTGTGACAGCGGCCAATAAGTTCGAAGCCTTGGCCAGCCGCGATGCTATGGTCGAGCTGTCCGGCGCGCTTAATACGATTGCCGTCAGCTTTATGAAAATCGCAAACGATATTCGCCTTTTGGCTTCAGGGCCCAACTGTGGAATTGGTGAATTGTCCTTGCCGGAAAACGAACCGGGTTCTTCGATCATGCCGGGTAAAGTGAACCCCACGCAATCGGAAGCCCTGACGATGATCGCTGCGCAAGTCATGGGTAATGCCGTGACCGTCAGCGTCGCAGGCGCGAGTGGCCATTTTGAACTGAACGTTTTTAAGCCAGTGATTGCTTATAATGTGCTGCAATCCATTCAGCTTTTGGCGGATGGGGCGCGTAGCTTTACGGTCAATTGTGTGCAAGGCATTACGGCCAATGAAGAGCGTATCGCAGAGCTTGTCGGCAAAAGCTTGATGCTTGTGACGGCGCTGAATCCGCATGTCGGCTATGACAATGCCGCCAAAATCGCTAAGAAAGCGCACGCGGAGAAAAAAACGCTCAAGCAGGCGGCCCTTGAACTCGGTCTGTTGAGCGCTGAGGATTATGATCGTCTGATCCGTCCGCAAGATATGGTTAGGCCGTTGGATTAAGCGATGGACAAAACTGAAATTCAAAAACGATCTTTGCTGCTTGCCGGGCATCGCACCAGTGCTTCGCTTGAAGGCGCGTTTTGGGACGAGCTGGTTCGCCTTGCGCTAACGCGTGGGCTTTCGCTCAATAAATTGATCACGGAGATTGATGCCACGCGCACGGGCAATCTCTCCAGCGCGCTCAGGCTTTATGTGCTTGAGGCGTTACGCGCGGCCTCAGCCGATCTTAAATAAACTGTCCGCGCCGCTTTTGTGCGCTTCTTTCTTTTTGATCATGGCTTCCGCACGTTCAATCTCAGCTTCGAGCGAGACGATGTAGTCTTTCAAATCGCCAATCGACATGGCTGAAAGATCGACGGGTTTTGCCGTCGGGCGAGGCGGGTCGATATCGTCAGGATTGATCATGAGCGCGCTCCGAGGCCAGAAAAGAGAAGAGGGAAGACAAAAGCGGCCTTTTGCGCTATGATAGCGCCTCCTCATTTCTTGTCATCCCCAAACCTTTAGCGCAGAGATTTTCTCATGTCTAAACTGAGCTTTTTCTTCTGTTTGTCCCTTATAGCCTTTGGGCTTAGCGCTTGTTCGTGGGGTACGCGTGCGGATTATCCGGGGCAGGAACAGGCCTCTTCCACCGTGCCGCTCACGGTCAGCCCCCAAGGTGATTTGGATGACCCTTCCATATGCGTGGGCGCAGCTTGTCAGTGCGAAGTCGAATAATAATTCCTAACTCATTGATAATAAAAGAAGTATTTTTACTGTATAAAAAGATGGAATCTTGCGCCGATCTTACCTAAAATCGGCAACGAAGTCGGCGCTGAAAGGTCAGTTTTGCCGCTTTAATCGATCCAGAAAAACTGTTGGCTTTTGGATCGTCCGGTTGTTTCGCGCGACCGGATGAGGCTACAGCTTTATTGATTTGAAGGGAGATACCACATGCCGCTTCCCCTTATGCCGAAGGCAACAGCCGTATGGCTCGTGGAAAACACGACCTTGACGTTCGACCAAATTGGCCAGTTCTGTGGGCTGCACAAGCTTGAAGTGCAAGCGATTGCCGATGGCGAAGTCGCCGCTGGCATTCTCGGTCTTGATCCGCTGATGAATGGACAATTGTCTGCTGAAGAAATTAAGCGCTCCGAAAAAGATCCGCGCGCGCATCTCAAACTTTTGCGCAGCGATTTGCCGCAACCTATGTTGCGCGCGAAGGGCCCGCGTTACACGCCGGTGTCCAAACGTGCCGATAAGCCCGATGCGATTGCATATCTCATCAAGACCTATCCTGAATTGCAAGATTCACAGGTTGCCCGCTTGCTTGGCACAACGAAAGACACCATCGCCAAGGTGCGCGAACGTACGCACTGGAACGCAACGAACATCAAGCCGCGCAATCCTGTCTTGCTTGGCTTGTGCAAGCAGGCGGATCTCGATGCCGCGATCAAGCGCGCGCAACGTCGCGTCGCTCGTGGCAAAAAGGCGGCTGGCGAATTGGAAGCCATCGATCTGGCCGAAGTGAATGACGAAACGGTTTTCGACGCGCCGGAAACGGAAGCGCCGATCTTGAGCTTTAACACCAGTGATGAGCAGCAGCCTGACATCGATCCCGATGACATGACGCGCAGCTTGGGCTAAATTCTTTGAAAAACGAAAAAGGCCGGATCGAAAGATCCGGCCTTTTTTTATTCTTTATGGAGCGCTTTTAAGCGGCTGCTTCCAGCTCATCTTCAAGGCGCGTGATTTCGTCTTTCAGATTGAGTTTTTCTTTTTTGAGTTGCTGGATTATCTTTTCATCCTTTGCTGGTCTGGATTCTTCCGTGTGAAGTTGGCTCTCAATTTCTGTGTGACGCGATTTGAGAGATTCGATGCGATGAGCAAGGGCCATGGGCATTCCTCCTTCATAGGTTACGCGATCCGTCGAACCCTCATTATACGCCAATTTAAGAAAATTTGTGCGATAAAAAACGAAGGCTCAAGGCTTGAGTCTAACAGGTTTCGCTTAAGAAGCTGTAAAAGCTAGGGCTTAGGCCGGATTGTCGCCGAAGGAGATGCCCAACCCACGGGCCGTTGTGACGAGCGCGCCTTTGGGGTCAACTTCTTGATAATGCGCAATCGCTTCGGCAATGGGTACGTCGATAACCGAACGGTTTGACCAAGCGACCATACGGTCGAAGCGGCCTTCACGGATCAATTCAACAGCATGCACACCAAAGGCCGAAGCGAGCAGCCGATCTTGCGCGCTCGGCTGGCCGCCACGTTGTACATGGCCCAAAACAGTGACGCGCGTTTCGGCTTCACATAAATCAGCAATTTCTGCGCCGAGATAATGACCAATGCCACCAAAGCGTTTTTGCCCGCCGTAGAACGAGACCATCAGATTTTCGCCGCCAACTGTTTTGACCGCTTCGGAGACAACGACGAGCGCAAAGTTGCGTCCACTTTCGTGAATCTTTTTGATATGCGCCGCAATGTTTTCCAGTGTGTAGGCAATCTCAGGCACAAGGATCACATCCGCGCCGCCAGCAATGCCTGCGGTCAGCGCGATATGTCCGGCGTCACGGCCCATGACTTCAAGGATCATGATGCGATCATGGCTCGCCGCTGTGGGTTGCAGTCGGTCAAGCGCTTCGGTCGCCACGGACACAGCCGTATCGAAACCGATGGACGTTTCCGTTAGGCCCAGATCGTTATCAATCGTTTTGGGAATGCCGATGAGCGGAAAGCCGCCTTGTTGCGCAAGGCGCCGCAAAATCGCCAGACTGCCGTCGCCGCCGATGCCGATCATGGCCTCGCAACCCAGACTTTTAAACCCTTCGATGATTGTCTCGGACATATCTTTGGTTGAGCCGTCGGGCAGGGGATAGGCAAAGGGATTGCCTTTGTTCGTCGTACCCAAAATGGTGCCGCCTTGGCGCAGCATGATCGTATCGACGGATTCGAGCGACAATTTGCGCGCGCGGACGGGGCGCTCAAGCAAGCCATGGGTGCCGTCTTCGATGCCAAAAACCTCCCACCCCAATTGCGAGGCGTGCAGGACGACAGCGCGGATCACGGCGTTAAGCCCGGCGCAATCGCCCCCACTGGTTAAGATGGCAATGCGTTTCGTAGGTGCAGACATGGAACGTTCCTCAAAAAAACTACGTGCAAACCCTTTTAGCAGGAAAAAAAGGGCATGGGAACCATAGCGTTGATACTGATTCTCTGCTATGATCCGGCGTTATCTATTCAATGAAAAGCAGATATGAGCAATCAAGAAAAACTAGTCGAGCGGCTCGAGCTGCTTAAGGCCGAACATCGTGATCTGGATGACGCTATTTTGGCTCTGGCCCAAAGGCCGATGCCCGACATGATTCAGCTTGCGCGCCTTAAGAAAAAGAAGCTCCAGCTCAGGGATGACATCATTCGCATCGAAAGCGAATTGTTACCGGACATCATCGCCTAATAGTAATGTTGTGTAAGGGGTTATACGCCCTTAACCGCGCTAGGCGTTGCAAGCCGCGTGACGTTACTTGCCGCCCGTTTAAGGCCTGTGGCCAGATCTTCCTTATCTTGAAACGTATAGGCGCCATAAGTCACGGTTGGGCGTAAGGTTAGGCCCTCTTTGGCGGCCAAGGATTCAAATACAGCTCCGGCCAGTTGTTCGCCTTTTTTCCAAGCGTTGGCGTTATCGCATCGGGGCAGGAGGACGCCGAACTCATCCGTGGCCAAACGGCCCAAAATGTCACTGCGCCTAATGTTGTGGGCCAGCGCATCCGAAACGCAGCGCACTGCATATTCGGCAGCCTGATGGCCATGTTGGGTGGCAAGGGTATCGAGATTCTCAATGTCGAAATAAAGGACGCTCGAGATTCCGCCATAGCGTTCGTCGAAAGCCAGCATGCGGGCGACTTCACGATTAAACTCAGGCCGGGTCAGGACGCTGGGGTTCTCGTCGGCGTTTTGGCGTTCGAGGGTTTTGAGCCTCGTTTCTAGCTCTTTGACCTGCATGCGCGCCTGTACTAGCTCGCTGCACATGTTTTGCCAGATGAGCTGTTGTTTACCCGTCAGGGGGCTATCGGCCATTTGGCTAACGAGAAGGTCAAGCGGTGAGGGCAAGGGGAAGCCTCAAAAGAGAAAAAGGGGTTCTTTTTACGATAACTCTCTATGAATTTACTGAAAAAGTCATTAATTTGGTTCTTTCTTTTGCGCAGGAGGAGAGATGCCCCGTCAAGCCCCAAAGCCTATTAAGGCGAAAAAGGTTCAAATCCAACCCGTTGTCGGGATCATCATGGGTAGCCAATCGGATTGGGCTACGCTTGAGAATGCGGCCAATGTGCTGGATAGCTTTGGCGTGCCGTTTGAAACCAAGGTTGTTTCCGCGCATCGCACACCGCAGCGTCTTTTCGCGTATGCGGTTAGTGCGGCGGAACGTGGGCTACAGGTCATCATTGCGGGCGCTGGGGGCGCGGCGCATTTGCCGGGCATGACAGCGGCATTGACTCCGATCCCGGTTTTGGGCGTGCCGGTGCAGACGCGTTCGCTCGATGGGCTTGATAGTTTACTATCGATTGCGCAAATGCCGGGCGGCGTGCCAGTGGGCACATTGGCTATCGGCAATGCAGGCGCGATCAATGCGGCGCTGCTAGCTGTTTCGATCCTAGCCTTGCATGATGAGCGGTTGGCCAAGCTCTATAGCGAATGGCGCGATGTGCAAACGACGTCTGTTGTGTTAGAGCCGAAGAAAGACGCAAAGCCCGCGAAGAAAGCTAAACCGAAAAAGAAGAAGTAAAATGAAAACCCTTTCTCCCGGTTCGACAATCGGCATTCTCGGCGGCGGACAGCTAGGCCGGATGACGGCTGTGGCCGCCGCGCAGTTGGGGTATCATACGCATATCTATTGTCCCGGCGCGGATGAGCCAGCCGTCGAGGTTGCGGCGTTTCATACGCAAGCTTCGTTTGACGATGTGGAGGCTTTGACGCGTTTTGCCAAGGCCGTCGATGTTGTGACGCTCGAATGGGAAAATGTACCGACGGCGGCGTTGGAGATTATCGGTCTGCATGCGCCGGTTTATCCGGGGCCGGACGTGTTGCATGTGGCGCAAGATCGCGGTCTTGAAAAGGGTCTTGCGCGGCAGATCGGGGTTGGCACAGCGATGTTTGCGCTGGTCGCTTCGGCGGAAGAGCTGGACGCTGTTCTTCAAAATTACAAGCGGCCCTGCATTTTAAAATCCACGCGCATGGGGTATGATGGCAAAGGCCAAGTCACCATCACGCCAGAGCTTTCTGCGCAGGACGCGTGGGCGCAAATGGGTAACGATGAGGGCATCGTCGAATCTTTTGTCGATTTTGAGATGGAAGTGTCCGTGATTGTCGCGCGCCGCGAAGATGGCGCCTGCGCGGCTTACCCGGTCGTGCAGAATATTCACCGTGATCACATTTTGTTCGAAACGC